>Ga0208545_1001207_pt1 | contig 11649 bp, 13 predicted proteins | sample DEB08_DNA_12_FD_185498 | JGI IMG/M metagenome (GOLD analysis project Ga0208545, IMG submission 185498) | Aqueous microbial communities from the Delaware River and Bay under freshwater to marine salinity gradient to study organic matter... | ecosystem: Environmental > Aquatic > Marine > Coastal ... | reverse complement strand
CGCCACCGCCGGCAGGTCCACCGCCAAAAATGTTTCGACCCAAAGATGCAATCCCACCACCGCCGCCAGCACCACCCATTCCGCTAAGAGGTACTGCTTTACCCGCCGCACCCCCTGCTTGAGCCAAGGCCGCGGGACTTGCAGTGTTCATCATGCCAGCGCCCTTCAGTGCGCCAAGCCCCGAGTTGATTGCCGTGCCGCCAAAGAACCCTTTTAAACCACTGCCCAAGATGTCTTTAAAGTCTCCACCTTGCGCTGCTTCGGTAGCGCCTACAGCTAGAGCTGCGCCCATTGGTCCGCCAACTGCAAGGCCGGCTAACCCAGCTAATGATTTTATAAGACCCATGGCTTAAATCCTTTTGACATCATGGTAGCAGAACGTGATTATCTTTTCCACGCCTTTATGTAGTTACAGTGACAGACCCAACGGCACCTGTTGAAGATACCCCTAACAAGTTCGGTTGGTCTGCAATAGATATCTTTATAAAACCATTGCGTTCAAACAATGACCCTGTTTCCAAACCCTGATCACTATTAGGTAATGCCGTCAGCACTAATCTCGTATGTCTTCCCTCTCCAGGGTTGTGCATCTGGTCAAGATACACCGCAAAAGACCTAATTACTTCATAAAAGTAACTTTGGTTGTAGTCTTGAGGAGGAATAGGAAAATAGGGACGAACAAGGTTTCTAGACATTAACGACCCCCATCTGGACGGACATCAACCCTTGGTGTCCCCAATCTCCATGTGGTTTCTACCGCCACTGTTTCAACTTTTAAATTAAAAGATCGGCCCCGAAGTCTTGTGTTAACTTGGTTTGTGAACTGTTCTACAGGAGCAGAGGCTGTCTTTATAACACTGTCTCCCTCTGTCTGTAAGTATGGACCCCCAGGATAGTTTCTTGCACTAAGAGTAAAGGTGGCTGTAGGCGAACCAGATGTTGAGTTTCTAAACGTAATGTCTGGAATTAAACGAGACAAGAAGGCGAACTGATCTCCTTCCCCTAAGTCTATTTGACTGCTTTCAATAAAAGAAGATATTGCAGTGGCCGGCGAGTTGCTTCCGTCATCTAAACCACTTTCATGGTCGTATAGATAATGATCGCCTGAAGCGGCAATTGGAGTTTCATCCACACCTCGATCAATCCAAGCAGTTCGCCCTAACGTTCCATAAAACCAAACGTTTTGTTCGTAGTTAAATACAACGTACCGGTCGTTTTCCTCGCTTCCAGAAGAAGGATAAAACCACCAGACCTCGGAAAAAGAACTATTGTTAGCAGCAAAAACCTTTTCTTTTTGTGCCCTGTTAAAGTCGGAAAAAACATAGTCCTTAACTGAACAGGGTATCTTAGATACCCCACCAGAATAAATATAAAATTCCTCAAGACCCATCCAAAAAACGTTGTCATTAACCGCTATAGCGCACAGAGGACCAGCCGTTGTTATGTTTTCAGAAATATTATTTATTCCAAAAACAAAGGGTGGCCCAAGAAACTGCATGGCATGAAGAGATACATCGGTAAAAACTAGGATCTGTTGTCTAGTTTCAACTGCCGTTACAATCTCAGACCCAGAGCCAATGCGTAAATCCCCCGCAGTATTTGTGGTTTCAGCCGCCCAATCAGTCAGACTTCCTTGACTGCTGAACCGTATTAACAACGGGTCTTGTTCCCCCGCTCCTGACCCTTGTGGGTCGCAGCCAAATGCAATTACATGACGGTCCTCTGAAACAAGTATTTGTTTTGCAATTACGGGCGCTTCATTGTTTCCAGACAACGAGTTTAAAGCAACGGCTCTAGCGGTAATCCCGCTAGATTTGTCCCAATAAAATATACCCTCATCCCTAACGTTTATTAAAATATCTTCACCAAAGTTGTCATGGCTCCATATTCTTAGGGTGTTTGCCTCTGTTACAAGGCTAGCAGAATCCCCCCACCCAGAAATATTTCCAGTTGTTCCGGATGTTCCACCATTACCCTCGCCACCCCAAACGCCGGCACCCCACCCAGTTCCACCAACAGATGTGTCTAAACCAGTGTTGATCTGGTAGGCGCCTACCGTGCTTCCACCGCTATTACCGTTGTCGCTAGTAGTGGCAAACACAAAGGTTGGATTTAATCCAGATGTTGTAGTTATTTCAGGTATTGTAGCAACAGACCGAGCTTCAACTTGAAATACGGTAGCACTGACAATACGAGTTATTTGATACTCCTGATTAAGAACCGCGGCAGTAATGACCCCGTTTAATGTTGCCGCACCGGAAAAAGTAACAAAATCATTTTCCTGCGCCCCGTGATTATCTGAATCAGTAACGGTCAATGTCGCGCAAGTTACTGACGCGCTATCAGAGTGAGAAGCTGCGGTTGTACTGTTCACACCACGCGCACATCCGGTCAGTGTTGAACTGCTAATACCCGCGTATGTAATTTGTTCTGTGCCAATTAAAATTCTTCCTCCTCCAGTAGGAAATCCGCTAACACTATTTAAAGTTATTTCTTCCACACCGGCATCAATAGCGCCGTTGAGTGTGTCTGCACCCGCAGCAAAAGTTACCGCAGAACCAGATAACCTAATTGGAGTAATGTCTTTGTACTCACCGCCCTCATTAATATAATACTTTAAGTTTGTACCGACCCCGAGATATTTTTCTCCGGACAAAGCCACCCATGCATGTAACGCACGACATGTTCCAAGAAAAGCATTTGAAGAACTTTTTACCCAACCCCCTATTTTTTCAGGGAAACCCATACGAAAACGTATTTTATCACCATCAAACCAACCTCCTTCGTTACTGTACGAAGTAACTTCTCGATTTATTCCTGGCTTAAACTGTAACTTTGTTAAGGGCATTAGGCATCATTCTTTGCGTCTGTGGTGTAAAACAGTTTCATCCCTAAAAGCCTAGCATCTCCTGTCTGATCGTCCGCGGTAACGTCCCGCATTATTTGAAAGTATGTCTGCGTGTCCACAGCAGCACTGGCTACAGTAACCGCTCCACTTACCGCAGAAACAGTCATGTCGTTAGATGTGCCGCTAAATGCTTTCGCCGTTGCTACCACATTAGTTCCAAAGGCAGTGTTTACTGAAACATCATCTGCTATGCTTACGCCGGACAATCCCCAAGCTACAGTGCCTGTATCTGTTCCCGTGACAGTCCAAAAGGCTTGAAAGGTGATCGTTCCCTCATTCCAAGATTTAGGAAAGCACACGGTAAATTGCGCGTTTTCAGCAGAACTGGCATCAAAGTCCAAACACCGTAACTCAGGTCCATTGCTTAATTCAACTTGAGCCAAACTCGCGCACCCACTAGTTGTGGTGGGGTACATTGCTGTTGCAGGCACATAAATAGTTTCTAAGCCTGCTACTTTAGCAGCAACGCCATCAACCGTTAAAACGTCTGCTTCTAACGTGCCATCAATATCCGCATCTCCAGAAATATCTAAAGACACTGCAATAACTGAAGATTTAAAAGTTGCTGCGCCGTCCTCCGACATATCAAGGGTAAGCGCGGTTATGGCAGAGCCGCCATCGTTTCCTTGAAGAATTATGTCTTTATCTGAAACAAGTGATTTAATTGTTAAATTGTCACTATCCATAGATACGTGACCAACATCCGTGCTTCCATCTTTAAATATAACCTCATCACCAGCGGCATCTAAAACAATGTCTCCCGCACTATCTAAAGTAACCGTTGTTCCTGCCGCGGTAAATGTTCCCGCACTATCTAAAGTAACCGTTGTTCCTGCCGCGGTAAATGTTCCGTCCGCTGTAATAGAAATATTCGCAGCGGCTGCTGCGGTGTCCGTAGTTGCAATGGTTAAAACTCCGTTCTCCGCAACGGTAATTGTTGCAGTATCCCCAGAAGATCCGGTCAGCGTTATAACCTTTCCGTTTAAATCAATATCATCAACGGTAGCTTGGTTTGCAGTGACAATGTCAGTAACTGTGGTTCCTGCTAAATTAACGTCTGTTAATAAATCATAAACAATGCCGTTAGTTGCACCACCACCATCGGTGGCAATCATTTTTACTTGCCCAGAAAGAATGGCAACACTAGCTCCACTTGAGCCCTGCTTAAATGTAAGCGTATGACTTGTGGCATTCTCAATTATCCAAACCTTGGACACAGTGGCAGGAGCAAGAGTTACAGTACAGTTTTGATCGGCTCCGGTACATTTAAGATAAAGTGAACGAGCTTGATCTGATGTTCCGTCTGCAAGAGTAATAATATCCGTTGCGCCGGCGTCAATCACCTCAGCGCCGTAAGAAAACGCCTCACTAATAAGTTCTAAGTTAGTGTTGGTTTTAGTTCCCCACGTACCAGACGCTTCGCCAGTACCAATCTCTTCTAACCTTAGATCGTTTACATATGTACTAGCCATGCCATTATCCTATGCCGCAATATTTGTCCAAGACGGTGTTTGTGAGGGAGTTATAGCAGAGAAGTTTGAATTTTGCGAGGGTGTGATTTCACCCCAAATAAAAACTGATCCAACTGAACCCGTAGCCGAAAGACCCGTCACGTTAGCATTGGCATCACCCTCTACAGTAACGGAACCAACAGAGGCTGTACCCGCAGACGGTCCCGCAACCGAAACTACCGCGCTAACTGCAACAGTTCCAACAGCCCCCGTGCCAGCAACCCCTGTAACTACAACGTCTACAGGAACATTACCAAACCCCGCTATGGAGTTGTCAGCTAGTGGGGCAAACCCTAACATTACGTCACCTCAACCCAAATTGTTGTGTCTTTGTTCATTTGTTACCCCTCACTGAAAGTTTACAGCAATACTAACTCTTTCTGTTTTATTTGTGCATGGAGCAACCATGTGGCGCAAGTACGACCTAAATATTAACAACGCATTTTCCTCTGCTTGGTAGTTTATTCTAGTAAAACTTAGAGGGTTATACTCTGCAATGCTTTTTACAGGAAGCATGTCAGGTTCCTTCGGGTCTTCAAAAACTAAGTCACCAGATCCCTCTGGGGCAGCTAACCAATACACGCAAGAAAAAATACACCCCGTATGGGAATGAAACTCTTGGAATGAATGCTCGTCATTTATGTTTAACCAAGCACTTTCTATTTTATATTCGACATTCTTTGCGCCGTGCATCTTTGCAAAAATATTTACATTCTTTGTTATCTCTTGCAACAAAGGTGCAAACTTTAAGTCAGTTTGTAAATTAAAAGTATTGATTGTTGCATACGTGTTACCCGTCCAATGGTCAGACCCAGAAGGAACTTTCTTCCGCAAATTTAAAGAATGGTCATACAGCTCAACAACTTGGTTTTCGTCAAGTAAGTTAACTTCTCTGTATATTGACACTGGAAACCATGTTGCTACTTCGGGCATTAAGTTACCTCAACCCAATTAGTTGTGCTTTCATCCCAAGTGTATATTTTGCCATCGTCAGGGTAAACTACTGGTGCTTCCCATATGCAAGTATCCTCGTTCAGAACCCAACTCGCATACGGTGCGGGTGGGATAAAAGCATCCCTTGTGCTGTCATATGTGAAGCCAATTCCAGCATAGTTTTTTCGTAAGGGTGTGCCGCCTAAAGTATGTTGACCGCCGTAAGTGTTGTATGAAGTCTGAACCCACTGCCCTTCTTGAGTGTCTATAAAGTCTTGCTCTGCAACAATTACGTTGGTCACAAACCCATCTTCTATTTTTGCGTAGTGTGCCATGTTTATTCCTATCACTGAAATTGGTAGCGAAAAGATACAATCCCAGAGCCGCCAGCACTTGCTGATGTGCTTGTGCCAGAGCCTCCAGCGCCACCGCCGCCACCACCGCCTCTATTTGAAAGGCCCGGAGAACCATTTTGTCCGTTATTTGCACCAGCGCCACCACCTCCGCTGACTGAACCTGCTGACGAACTACCCTGCGCTCCACCGCCTCCACCGCCTGCCACGGTTACCGCGATAATATCATTTGTTGTAGTGACGCCACTTCCGCCATTCCCGCCAGCATTTCCAGAGGCATCTCCACCCACAGAACCAGCGCCGCCACCTCCGCCACCGCCATCAGATTTTCCATCACCGCCATCATTGCCTTGCCCAGATGTGCCAGCGGCCCCTGCATCGTTTCGGCCAAAACCACCCGCTCCAGAGCCGCCGGTCCTGTCACCTCGGTTAAAATGTGCCCCGCCGCCGCCAATAGATGTAAGGTTGAAGGCACTAGAGCTACCCCCCCTTGTTCCGTTGACAGCCGCTGCGCCACCGCCAACAGTAACAGTATTACCGCCTGTAGAGCTTACGACTAATGTTCCTTGAAGAAGCCCACCTGCACCCCCGCCGCCACCGCCGCCATTGCCGTTATCTCCACCTCGACCATTTCCTCCTCCAGCGAGGATAGCGTATTGCAGGTCTTCATAGTCACCTTCTCCAATAACGTTGACAGTGAATGTGCCAGAGGAAGTAAATGTGTGTATTTTAAAGTCTCCGCTTGTCGTAATAGTGCCGCCCGTTGCTTCATAAAAAACTCCACTAACGCGATTAGCGAAACTGCCAAAACCACTAACGTTAAAACCAAAGCCTGTCATGTTAAATACCTTACAATCACGACACCAGATGCCCCATTACCAATACCGCCACCACCTGTATTTGCAGCAGGATCGCCGTGACGGTTTCCACCAACTGCTCTTGTTACTGCGGAACCTGTTATGCTGCTTGAAAGTCCTACACCGCCAATTCCGTTGCTACTGTCGCTTCCAACTGCTCCGGCCCCTCCTGCGCCGCCACCACCACCGCCTTGTTGATCAGTGCCTGCTACACTATTTCCTCCATCAAAACCCTGCCCCGCTGTTCCACTGCCCCCATTTATATTTGCTGAGTTGTCACCCCTACCGCCTGCACCAGAGCCGCCATTTTGGATTGGGTCAAAGGTAAAACTACTACCACTTGCGCCGCCGCCTAAAGAAGTTATTGATCCAAATACAGTGTCAGCACCCTTAGTAGCAGTTCCCGTTGACGACGGACTGTTTGCACCTCCAGCACCTATCGTTACAGTATAGTTTCCGGGTTCAATAGGAAGTTGACTTTCTGCGGCACTGTTTCTACCAGAGTATTCCCCAGCCACTGTATTTCTATAACCTCCTGCTCCACCGCCACCTTTGGTGTCTAGGTCTTTAAATCCACCGCCACCTCCTGCAATAACTAAATAATCAGCATCACGGGTTCCACTTTGCACAGCAAAAGTTCCAGATGAAGTAAAAGTGTGAATCGTGAAAGCTCCTGAAGTAGTTATTGTTCCACCAGTAGCCTCTAAAGGTACAAGTTGTGACCTATTAGGGAAGCTGCCAAACCCCAGAACATCATAACCAAAACTCATCTCAAGCTCCTAGGCATCGTTTGCTGCATCTGTGGTGAAGAATATTTTAACGCCTAACAATCGTGCCACGCCAGTAAACGTATCGCCCCCCGCATTCGCATCTCTGAAGATTTGGAAATACGTTTGCGTATCAACCGCGGCATTAGTAATAGTCACGTTTCCGCTTACGGGAGAAACCTGTTGGTCTTCCACTGTACCTATACCTGCGTCTGTGACTGAAACGGCAGTGCCATAGGCAACATCAATGGTTGCGCCATCTGCCACTGAAACACCTTGCAAGGACCAGATGCAATCTCCTGTGTTTGTTGTACTAGGTGTCCAAAACACTTGAAACGTAATTGTGCCTTCGTTCCAAGATTTTGGGAACGCTATTGAAAATTGAGCAAAGTCATCAGCAGCGGCTGCAAAATCTAAAACCATTAAATCAGGTCGTAGCGCGGTTGTCTCAACTTGCGTTAGAGCAGAACTACCGTTTGTTGTTGCTGGATACATAGCAGTGGCAGGCACCCAGATCGTTTCCAAGCCAGTGGTCTTAGCTACTTTCCCGTCTAGCTGGTTTAAGTCAGCCGCTGAACTGGTCATTGCCGTAGATGCAATTGTAAGTTGGCCCTCTGGAACAATAAGACCCGCCGCGCCACCAAGAATTAAATCATCAACACTCGCGTCCCATTGCATAAACGCGCTGGCAGTATCCCCGAAAAACTTAACGTCATAACCCGTATCATCAACGCCCACCGTCAAGGTTGCATCTAGTTGAACTGCACCATCAATATCCACAGCATCAAGGTTTGTTGTGCCGTCTACGTCTATGTCACCGCTAATATCAAGCGAAGCAAAAGTTCCCACGCCTGTTGTGGTGATGTTGCTTGCCCCATTATTAATAGCTCCAAATCCAGAAGTTATTGAACCTGAGTTTAGTGCGCCTGTCGTGACAATGTTTGAACTTCCTGCCGCTGGTGCTGCGGCAATATCAGACAACACTTCTGAAGCTGACCTGCCCTCAATAGCCGTTCCATCTACTCGCAAGAAATCATTATCAGCAACACCGCTAGTAAACTTAGGCACGTTGTTGTTTGAAATTCCCGTGTTTAAAGTAGCAGTGGCTGTTACTGCTGTGCCGTTTAATGTTATAGCGTCAGCTTCTAATGTGCCGTCAAAATCTCCATCTACAGCATCAATGTTACCTTTAAAAACGGTGGCACTAACTGTTCCCGTACTTGGGTTATAAGCAAAGTTGCCATCCATTTCCAAGCCAACATTGCCTGTACTTGATGTTGCACCCTCTACAAAAGCAATAAGGTTTTCTTCGTTTGTACTTTCATTGTCAGTAACTAAAACGTGAGCAGAATTAGTTGCGTTTGTGACTGTTGTACCTGCAATAACTGTAGCTAAAGCCGTACCATTAACTGTGATTGCATCAGCTTCTAACGTACCATCAACATCAACATCACCGCTTATGTCTAATGAGGCAAAAGTTCCAACCCCTGTCGTGGTTAAAGAAGTAGCCCCATCATTAACAAATATGTCCGCCGCAGACGCAGTGATAAACACCTCCCCGCTACCGCTAAGATTAATAGCGTTATCAGAATTAGAGCTTTCCGTGACATTCCGTGTGAGCGTTGTGCCGCTAGAGGTGTAAACACCACTTCCTATCTCAAAGTTAGTGCCGTCTTCTATAGCATAACGCACCGTCTGACCGTTGGTGATTCCAGCATTTTCAAAGGATTGGTAGCCAGAAATCGCACTGCCCAAGCTAATCGTTCCAGTACCCGTGGTACTGGTGGACATTTTTGCACGATTTCCTAGAACTATTGCCATGTTATGCTATCCGTATAATTGCGTTACTTGCATCCGCTGTAGGAAAAACAATAGTAAAGTCACCAGAGCTTGCGCCCTTATCTGCTCCAAAGTCTAAAACAACCACAGACGGGTCGCCAGTAGCTGCTTCGTTGTAGATCAACCCACCTCTTACAGAAGAGATTGTTACGTTGGAAAACACCTCGTCAGCAAAGTCTGTAAGCGCCGTTGTGCCGCTAGTTGTTGGCGTTACGCTTGTTAGGAAGTTACCCTTCGCAGTGTAATTTGTTCCTGTAACTTCGTTGCTACTGGTGTAAGCAGTGGTTGCTGCGGTAAAGCTGGCGCTGTTTGTGTACAAAGCCATTTTAAACTGGTCGCTTGCTGCGGTGAAATTGTGTGTGCCTGTCATCAATTCTTTTTTAAAAGATGTACACATGAAGTTGCCTGAGAACGCCATTTACATTTTCCTTATATATTCGGCTAACGTGGGATGCCCCGCTTCTTTAATCGCATTATATACCGTAGTACGGTCACTTTGGATAGCCTGTTTCATATAGATGACTAACAGCTTTTCAATACTATCCCTGTAGGCTATCGCTTGATCTCTCAACGCGGGATGAGCGTCTTCCGAAAAAGCAACAATCTTTCCAACACAACGGTGCGCCACCTCTTCAGGAGTGGCACCACGATTATTGGTTGTTTGAACGTCAACCTTGAACTCTCCAAAAGACATGCTGTTCATTGCTTGGCCCTCACGATCTGACCTGTACGGTACTCATCAGTAACTTCTTTAGCCTCACCAAGCATTTTAAGACCCATAATCGCTTCACCAAAACGTTTTTCATACAAAACCTGCAAGTCTTGTTCGCCCTTCATAAACACGTAGGCTTCCATCAAGCTACCATAAAGTAAAGCCACTTCTGCGTTTTCACTAAGCCATGATTCGGTTGTGTCGCTTCCAATAGAAGACAAGGTTCCCGTTGCTCCGCTAGAGCTACCGGTTAAGGTTTCTCCTACCGCAAAGTCCCCCGCAGGTATTTTTACTGTTAACGTTGTAGATGATGGCACCGCATTCACCGTTGTAGATTGTGCGCTGGACGATCCAGTGATGGTGTCCGAAGTAGTAAAGGTGCCACTTACGCTGGTCATTGTTAATGTAAACGTACTAACAGTCAGGCTTGCTGGTCTGTATAAATAGTGTAATTCAACAGCATAGCTGCTATTCGGCGTTGGGCCAATAATAAAGTTATCTACATCAAACTGACCATAATACCTTGGGCTTCCTGTAGTTGCAGGATTAGGGTTGAACGACTGAATAAAGTCTAAATCTTTGAAATCTAAAAACACTTGATTACTGCTAGAGTCAGTATAAGCCAAGGAAAGAGGTGCTAGAAAGTCAGAAGGACAAAACAAAAATTTATTAGAAGAGGTCATTGTTCCACTGGCATTGCGTTGAAACAAACTTAACTGCACATTTTTTAAAACACGTTCTTCTGTGTTGCGAATAAACACAGGCAAATTATTAACAAACGTAGTTTCGTCGTTTTCAGTATAATCTTTTATAGCCTGTTTTAGAGTTGTATATGTGTAGCTCATGTTGTCACCGTGACCTCTCCTACAGACCCTTCAGCCTTTAGTCTATTGCCCGTAAATCCTAAAGCATCGCCACGATAACCGACAGGATTAAACCCATATTGTATTGAATTAATCTCTGTTTCGTTTTGTTGCGGTCTTGGATCACGTAAAGCCTGTGGATCGGGCCTTACCCTAAGAGGCTCAAGTTGAGGCTGCTTGCGCTCCCATTCATCTTTGCCAACTAATAAGCCGTTCCATTCTTTTCGCATGTCACGTAAGCGGTATCTAAACCCAGAACGGTCAGATATTCCATATGCCCACTTGCCTGTGGCGTACCTAGACATACCTATAGTTCCTTAAATCTGGCGCAACTCTAAATGAAGCTCTGTCCCTATCTTCATCCATAGCCCTGTTAATCTCTTCATCATATATTGGTTTAAGTATTTGCAACCTTTCTGGCGCTCTTTTCATAGCAATGTAATACGCCAATCCCGCAGCTAGGCAGGGATAAAACCGAAATGGCATGTCAACCGTGTTTATGTAAGTGTCGGCATCATCCATGCGCGTCAAAGCATCATAGACAATTACATCTGTGCTATTATCAGGCAGGGGCCACAGCTTTAAATTAGGCGTTATTTGCCTATCTAAGAAAAACTGCGTTGGTCGGCCTGTAGTTGTTTTGGTTGGAATGCTTAGATATTCATCTCTGCTAATTCTGCTTAATGAATAATCTGTGCCGTCCCTGCGAACCACTAATGACAATATATCAATTACATCAGTGTCAAGGTTTGTCTCACCATCACCACTTGTTACAGTGAAGTTTCTTTGATTAATTGTCCATTGATTAAGACCGCGATTGGCCCAATCCGCAAACAAAAGATTTAACGATCTTTTAGCTGTTTTCAGGTCATATCCAGTTCGGGCTTCTAAGCCGCAACGCTCAAA
>Ga0208545_1001206_pt1 | contig 11653 bp, 21 predicted proteins | sample DEB08_DNA_12_FD_185498 | JGI IMG/M metagenome (GOLD analysis project Ga0208545, IMG submission 185498) | Aqueous microbial communities from the Delaware River and Bay under freshwater to marine salinity gradient to study organic matter... | ecosystem: Environmental > Aquatic > Marine > Coastal ... | reverse complement strand
CCACAACTGCGTCTTTTTTATACTTGCTTATTCCTTATTTTTTATGCTATAAGTTTATATAAATAGAAAAGGAGAATGATTTGCCTAACATTTGTGAAAACACACTTACTCTTAGAGTTGAGTATGCCGAGTTCAATAAAATTGATACTCTACTGGATAACCTGAATGAAGATGATTGTCCTGATACTACCACATTCTTTGGTTATTTTGTTCCTGAAACATATGTCTCAACAGACTGTGAGATTAAAGATGGAAAAATGCCTGAGTGGTATCAATGGCGTGTTGAGAACTGGGGAACCAAGTGGGATGCTCATATCATTGATTATGAATGGCATGAGCTTGAGGATGCTTGGGAGTTAGAAATAACTTTTGATACCGCATGGGGACCACCTGATCAAGTGTATCATACATTCGCTGTTCAAGCCAGAACTTTCCATGCTACTTGGCATGAACCTGGTATAGGTTTTGTAGGTGAATCTATTGATTATAATGTTTCTGACTGGGAGTATATCCATTGGTCTGTGGATGATGTAAACAAGTATATTCCTGATAATCTTGTAGAGCGTTATGCTCTTGCAGATATTGTTAGTTACATGGAAGCAGAGGAGGCAGTAGCTTAATGGCAAAAACTGATTATGGCATGGCTACTGGCAAATGTGTAGTTTGCACTATCAATCTCTGGGATTCAGCAGATAATAAACCTGTTATTTTTCCTTGCGGTATTGATGATTGTCCTTATGAAACTAAGGCCCAAAAAGACGCACATCTAAAACTTGCTAGTCACTCACCTACAGGTTCTGGTCTAGGCCAGATTTTCTACTAATGAGTATACATAGGCATAAAGATTATGTTTTAGAACTCGATGATAAAGGTAGAGTTGCTAATTCTAAAAAATTGCTTTTCGTTGGTAATAGACGAGAGGCAATTCGTCTGTTCGTGAGATGCTGCGATGATAAAGCTGTTACTCATAAATTTAAAGAGGTTATGAATATCCATAGGAGATATTGATATGGCACATAGTGTAGAGCAATTATATGAAAAAGTAGCAGTATTACATACAAAAGCTATAGAACTTCATAGAGAGCGTTACAAAACTCAAGGATTCTATGATAAGGCAAAATGTACATTTCTTCTAGCTGATGTGAGATCATTGGCTAGAGAGATTGAAAGAGGATTAGTAGACCTTGATATAGAATTTTCTAAATCATCTATTGACTCTTAATATAAAAAAACTATAATAAACATATGCTAAATATATACTGGGAGTATGCAGGTACTCGGTATAGAAGTAAGTTTCGCGCACTAGATGCTGCGAATGGTAATTATAACGGAATTAAATTCAGTATTCATCAATCTGAAGATTTTGATAATTACACTTGGTCTATAGAACCGACACCTTCCCTTAAAGAACTTCAAAAACAACGTGCCCTGCAACTGCGGGATAGTTACCCCTATCTAAAACTATGGTTTAGTGGAGGTGCAGATAGTACTACTGTACTCAATACTTTTTTAGATAATAAAATTCATTTAGATGAAATATGTGTATATACATATTCTTTTGATAATCATCAAGAAAATAATTTAGGTGATTATGAGGTTAATACTTATACAATACCTTATCTTAAAAAACTACAACATTATATACCTAAAACAAAAATTAAAGTTATAGATAACGGTAAAGATTACTACGATAAAGCTCTCAGTAATGATAGTTGGTTCTTTACTAAAAGTACTTTCTCATTACGTCATACTCACTTACCTAAGATAAATGGTAAAAACTTTTGTAATATATTAGCATCTTCTGATCCTATAGTTATTGTTGATAAAGGTAAATGGTATTCAGAGATATGGGATCAATCTGAAGCAGAATATGGAAATATTAGAAATATAGAATTATTCTTTACTAGTGTAGATATGCCAGAACTTCACGCTAAGCAATGTCATATAGCTAAAAATTATTTGATAAAAAATAATATGTTTGATAATGATATAAAAAAAGTAAAAGAACTAGTGGTTAGAGGAGTAGTTAGAGATCCTCCTATTGCTCCAGAACCTACTTTTTTAGCAAAAACTATGCATACAAACGAAACTCTATTTTTTCTACCTAAAGATTGGCAACAATATAAAACTGCTTCTAAAGAGCAAAAAGATAGAATAAAATATTTATTCAAAAGTACTACTTTAAATGGGGTTACATTACCTAGTTTAATGTCTCATTATAGAGGTAAACAATTATATTTAGGAGAGACTTAATATGTTAGATAAACTTACACCTAGCCAAACTAACGCTAACTATAGCGAAATACCAGAAGATATTGAATATTATATTAAAGAAAGTGTAATGGCTAAACAGCCAGAACTTAATTTATGGGACTTTATGGAGACTCGCCCTGATTTAGATTATGAGCGTTGGGCTTTGAAGATAGGTAGCACACTTACTGAAACTTACGAAGCAAAACCTTTTGGTCGTTTGAGCATCAATGAACAAGATTTTTGGGAGTTTATGGAGAATAATCAACACACTTGCCAGAAAAAATACTATGAACGCCGTCCTTATCATGGTAGTGGTGATAGCGAACTTACTAGTAACTATCCTATGAAGTGTGGCTATAATGCACGTAATACTATAGAATACAACTGGGGATTGTATGGTGATAGCAATGAACAGATAAAAGAACTTATTGGAGATAGGGATACATGGTTTAATACTATTGGTATTGATTATGATACTGCATTAGTTCGTTTACTAGCTTATATGCCTGGTCAGACTCTTCCTTGGCATCATGATAATTTAGGTAATTGGTGCAGAAATAATTCTCACTTAAATCCTGATATTGATAATCAGATGTGTGATCTAGGCCCGATTCGTAGACACATGGTAATGATTAGTGATTGGCATTGGGGTCACGTACTTCAAATTGAAAATAGTTACTTTCCTAATTGGAAATCAGGAGAACTATATAATCTACCTATGCCTCGTCCTCATTGTAGTACTAATATGGGTATGAAATTAAAATTAACTTGTAGTATTAGTGGAGCACATGTAAATGACAACGTATCCTATTAAAGCACGTATCGACAGAGCTATAAATCCTAAAGATGCTATTCCTAGTGCAATTTTAGAGCAGTCCCCTTGGCACTGGGATGCACAAAAAACAAATCATCAAGATGGTAATTCTTTTATGTTTCAAGAATCTACTATTGATTGGACAGATCTAGGTTCATGGGCAGTAGAAAAAGCTAATGCTGATCGAATCCCCCATAAATATTGGTGGTGGAATGAAGAGACTCAAGAAGCTATGCACGCTGAAGATTCAGTTAACCACTGTCCTATATTTGAAACGTGTAAACAATGGATGGTTAAAAATGATTATAATGAGCATAATACTCGTTATTTTAAATATGCTAATGAAGAACTAGAAACATGGTTTAGACCATTAAAAGACATGTTCGAAGACACACTAGACGACATGACTATGAGTCTTTTTGTACAACCTCCTGGGCAAACAATGCCTTGTCATGTAGATACTTATTCTTCTTATATGAGAAAAACTGGAGAGTATCCTGACTATTCAAGATTACGTAGATATATGACTTTTGTATCTGACTGGGATTGGGGGCACTATTTCCACTATGGGAATCATATTATGCAACCTTGGAAAGCTGGAGAGACTTGGGATTTAACAGGTGGTATTTATCATGGAAGTGCTAATTGTGGTGTTACACCAAAAATTACAATGCATTGGAGTGGTAAACTACGATGATAGATAATAGCCATTTTGTAAAGTATGTAGCAGATACAGGAACAGATCTATCCCAACATCTATCAGTAGATAGGTTATGCACATTAAAATTAGATCCTAAAGAGTTTGAGAATTTTGCTAATAAACATAGACATGAAGCTACTGTTAAATGGTATCATCCTCGTCCTTTTTTAAATGCAGAAACTAATACACAAGCTATCAATGCAAATTGGATTGGGTATAATGAGCATAATACCACTGAGACAAATTGGGGATTAGACCCTAGACATAATAATAAGTTAAAGGAAATGATAGGACTAGATAACTTTTACATGCTAGGACTAGACCCAGATGAGACTCTTCTGCGCTTACTAGAATACATGCCTGGACATTGTTTACCCTTACATTATGATGGTAAAGAAGGTTTTAAAAGACTATACGGCAAAGAGAATAGTACTAGATTCTTTGTAGCAGTTAGTGAATGGGATTGGGGTCATTGTCTACAAGTACATGATAATATGATTGCTAATTGGAAGTCTGGAGATACTTATATTATTCCTGATGGAATCTTTCACGCCAGCGCAAACTTCGGTATCGCTCCAAAATATACTATCACTATGACAGGCGAAGTTCATGAATAATATTCTGTGTCTAGGAGCTACTGGTTACTTAGGCAGCTACCTAACTGATCGTTTTAAATGTATTACTACTGCAAAAAGATTTCAGTGGAGTCCTGATGTTTGGAATTATGATCTTAAACAGCAATATGATTTTGTTTTTATGCTTGCTAGAACGTGTAGAAAAGAGTATCCTAGAAGAGATCGTTTAACTATGATGGATGAAGTAGGAGGAATAGTTAAAGTACTAACTGCTCATCCACGGTCTCATATTGTTTTTACTAGTACTAAATGTGTGTATGGAATTGCACACGAAGAAGAACGTCCCATGACTCGACAACAAATAGGTGATTATTTTGAGAGAGTTATAAACGGTGAGTTCGTAAATAAAACTATAGATTTACCAAATAGAGATGATGGTATGCAAATATCTTTTAATAATGCACTATCAGACCATCATAGAATATATGCAGATACTAAAATATGCGATGAATTATTGATAAAAAACTGTGCCAAACAATATACTATAATGAGAATTTGGGATATAGAGGTAAATGATTAATATAAAAACAATAGCTGAGATTGGTATAAATCATAATGGTGATTTAGATTTATGTAAGCATATGATTTTTAAAGCAAAAGAGTCTGGTGTTGATTACGTTAAATTTCAAAAACGTAATCCAGATATTTGTGTTCCAGAAGAAGAAAAAAATAAATTACGTGATACTCCTTGGGGTAAACTTACATATCTTGATTATAAACATCGTATAGAATTTAACGAAGAGTATTATGAAATTGATCGCTATTGTCAAGAAATTGGAATTGATTGGTTTGTAAGTGTATGGGATACTGATAGCGTAAAGTTTATGGTAGATAATTTTGATACTACTATTGTAAAAATTCCTAGTGCTAAAGCAAATGACACAGGTATATTATCATTATGTAACAAACATTATGATAAGGTTATTGTAAGCACTGGAATGTGTACTTTAGAAGAAATACAACAAATTACTCGCTATATTGATAAAAGTAAATTAGTGCTAATGCATACAGTTAGTACTTATCCTACAAAAATATCTGACTTACATATTGATACTATTGATAGCTTAAAGCAATATGATGTGCCTGTTGGATACAGTGGTCACGAACTAGGTACTCTTATTAGTACCGCTGTAGTATACAAAGGTATTTCATGGCTAGAGAGACATTTTACTAGCGATAAAACTTTATGGGGTACTGATCAAAGTTGCAGTCTAGAGCCACAGGAACTAAAAGAACTTATAGCTAATATTAATTTATTACTATCTTCATGTGGTTATCGCACAGGACTACTAGATTGTGAAATAGATGTAAAAAAGAAATTGAGATGATACTCATAAATTTATATAGAAAATTGTACCAAACAATATAATAAAAATTTGGAACATAGAAAAAGGAGAAATCAATGAATAAACTAAAACAACACGAGCCTGCAGGGTACAAACCTTCTTCAGGTATTCTTGCGAGTTCTCATATCTTTACAGGAGACTGGGAGAATGAACTTAACAATTTAAATTATACTGCTAGAACACAGACTAGCCAATCTGCAGAAATTGCAGAGTTTGACAAAGATAAAGGTATTCATAGTGGCTACTTGTATAACTCATTTAAAAGTGCTACAGGAGAGTCTACTTTTCATGACACTTTAGGTACTGATTTTTGGGAAGAAGACGTTCCACATACTTTTAGTTATACAGATTCGTACTGGCAATCACCTAAACTAGCTGCAATTTGCGATTGGTTCAAGTGTGAAAAGTCACGTATTAGAATATTTCAACAACAACCTGGTCATAATATGCCCATTCATACTGACTTTGATAATCAAAAAGGTACCGAGTATGGTGAAACTCTTCGTATATTTGTACAGCTTAATGATATGCCTGGAGGAGCTTGGTATCACTTTACTACTGCTGATTCACAAGTTACAATCAATCTTCAAAAAGGTCAATTTTTAATCTTTAGTCCTGACCATACTGGTCATGGTACTCAAAATCTTACTAATATTCCTCGCAATACTTTTATGATGGTTGTAAAACGTAATGAATGGTTAGACAATCTTCGTAATAATAAAGAAATGAGTTTTGTAGATATTGATGAGTTAGCAAGAATACCACAAGCAGCTTAAATAACATAACTAGCAACTCTTAAAAATTTCATTTTGGTGTTGCTCTTTTCTGAAAAGTTTGTTATATTATTTATATTGAATAAGAAGACGGGGATCATCCTCTAGGCAGACGAGGGCTATTGTTTCGGCATCACCTCTAACATGTACCTAGTTAATGATGCAACGGAGTCACGGAATCGGACTCACCCAAGCACTTCTTATTCAGACTGTGGAAACAGTGACACAGCATAAAGCACTTTCGGAGCTGAACCGTTAACACCAGCCGACTTGATGACGCACGTTACGGTCTAGGTGGTCCTGTGAGGGGCAGGGGAGTCACCTTTAAAACTCCCCACCTAATTATATAATGTACTCCTCCTTGCGTGTCGCCTACTGAGCAGGTGAGTTGAGTACATAGGCAAGGACTACTTGTGATGGTATCCCAAGCTCCGTCGCGGAGTATATACGGGTATGGCTCGGTGGTAGTCCCTTCAACAGGCGGGGTAGCGGGGCTATGTTGATCTAATCATTGTTTTCGGCGGGATAACCAATGTTAAAAAACCCCCAACAAAAAAGGCATTTCATGGAAAAATCAGAATATGTACATTTACTAGCTACTTCTCCTTGGAAAGAGATGCAGAATCATTTTGACTCTATTCCTACGGTTGATATGTCAGTCAGTAGACAACTTGATATAAATACTGCTGAGTGGGTTAGATTTAGTATAGATAATTTTGATCTAGCCACTCAGAAGTGGGAAGAGCCTAAATCTCATTATACTGATGAAAGTAATAAATGGGCTACAGTAAATAATAGTTTAGGTAGAAATAAACATAATAGTTTTGAACTAAACTATGGTATGTTAGGTGATGGTAACGATAAACTAAAAACTATACTAGGTCGAGACAATATTAAACTACTTGGTATAGATTGGAACACTGTTTTAGTTAGGCTTATAATTAAGTTTCCAGGACATGGTATGGCTTGGCACTGTGATTCTTTAGACTCTTATGTTTTAAAGTTTTCTGTAGATGATCCAAGTAAAGTAAGACGATATTGGTTTAGTATAGATGATTGGTATGATGGTCACGTATTTCAAGTATCTAAAACAGTATTAAATAATTGGACTAAAGGAGCAGCATACAACATACCTTTTGGTATAGGGCATGCTTCTAGTAATTTTGGTTATCGTCCAATGTACTCTGTTTCTTTTACAGGTGTACTAGATTCATAAACCATTTTACACTTGCTTATAGGTTATTTTTATTCTATATTCATAATATAAAGAAAAGGGAAGGGAACGCCTTTTGACTGTTCCTTTAAGTTTCAGAGCTAATGAGGTGAATTATGGCTGAAGCAACTACTACGAAGTCCGCGAATTATACTGCGGAGATGGTCGCTGAGATGATCGAAATGTATAACGAAGTCGGCAATGACGGACTAGAAGACATTGCTACTGCTATGGGTAAGACTGTACGGTCGGTCCGTAGCAAACTTGTTCGGGAAGGGCAATATATTGCTTCTCCAAAGTCTACAACTAGCAAGACTGAGGGGCCGTCCAAGAAAGAAATCCTACGTGATATTGAGAGTCTCGGCTTCGATGTTACTGGATTTGAAGGTGCTACTAAGATGGCACTGGCTCGACTTAAAACTGTTGTAGCCCAGTAGGGTTCGTTCTAGGGGAGATTGGCACATTGTGTAGTAGCAACCTTGATCCCAGTTGAGTTATCGAGGGTGGGTATCATATACCCACCCTTTTTTATTAGGAGAAATCATGAGTAATTTACCAGAAAATGGTCCTTTTAAAGGGGCTACTGAAGCTACAACAGATGATGTAGTTAGGCAAGAGTTAATTACCTATAAAAAACGTGATGGTTATCTTGTTAGACAAACTACTGTTAGAGTTTTTGATTCTGTAGACTATATAGATAATACCACAACAGCAGTTCTATTTAAACTTTAGGAGATATGATGAAACATGTATTAGTATGCGGAGCAGGTGGATTTATAGGTAGCCATCTTGTAACTCGTCTCAAAAATATACCCACACAAGACAACTACGTTGTCGGTGTAGATATTAAACAACCTGAGTATATAAATGATTGTGATCAGTTTAGTATCTTAGATCTTACTAATCAACATGCTGTTGATGATTTTTTTATGCGTAATCATTTTGATGTAGTATATCAACTAGCTGCTGATATGGGTGGAGCTGATTATATTTTTACAGGTGATAATGATTTAGATATTATGACTCGCTCTATGCAGATTAATCTTAATGTGATAGACGCAGTTAAAACTTACAATGTTCCTAAAATTTTCTATAGTTCTTCTGCTTGTGTTTATTCAGAATATAAACAGGTTGACCGTTTTAATATTGACTGTAGAGAGTCAGCTGCTTACCCTGCTAATCCAGATTCTGAGTATGGTTGGGAGAAACTATTTGCTGAAAGATTGTATATGAATCTTCACAAACACACTAATACTGAAGTACATATTGCCCGTTTCCATAATATATTTGGGCCAAGTAGTGAGTATGATAGTGGCAGAGAAAAAGCACCAGCTGCTCTATGTAGGAAGGTAGCTGAGTGTTCTAATGTAGGCTCTATTGATGTATATGGATCAGGAGAGCAGGTACGTTCATTTATGTATATATCAGATTGTTTAAATGCTATAGAAGATTTGATGCTTAGTGGTTATCCTGCACCAGTTAATATTGGTAGTGATTTTACTATATCTATCAATGATTTAGCTAAAAAGATTATTGCAATCTCAGGTAAGTCTATTACTATAAATAATATTGATGTACCTCAAGTAGGTGTAGTAGCTCGTACATCTGACAATGAATTATTTGATAGGATGGTAGGTACTTCAAGACAAGTATCATTACCTGACGGTCTTGAAAAACTTTATCACTGGATAGATTCTAGAGTAAATCAAACTAACTCTTAACTTGCTGAGTCCTCGTTTTTTCTGATATTATAAGATATAGTAAAAAATGAGGACTCTATGACCACTGCTAGAAATATCATTAAGAAACGTATGAAAAAACACGGTAACACTCTGCTAGGTGTTGGCGTGTATTCTGCTGTTATCGACCAAGGTAGTAAACAAAATAAAGTTATTAAGATCGGTAATACACTTACTGATCCTTGGATAGATTACTACCAAAATGCTATTGTAAATAGTAATAATCCTCATTTTCCTACTGTTCACTCGTTTCATCATGATGACAGTAATGAATACTATGTAGCAGTGGTAGAGAAACTACTACCTACACATCCTGATGGTGAAGCTACTATGGCAGGTATAAATCCTTTGCAAGAAATACTTCGTACACACATTGGACAAGACTCTGACTATGAAACTTTTAAAGACGAAGTTTGGGTAAATGCAGATACATTCAATGGCCCTTTTTATACAGATATTGAAGAACTTTGGAGTGCTGTGTTAGCTATCAAACAAATTAGAGACTCTACTTGGGATTATGCAACTGGAGAATATGAGTATGCTATTGATAATCATGGAGGAAATCTAATGTATCGTCAAGATGGCACACTTGTATTAAACGATCCGTTGGCTGATACAGACATTGACTATGAAGATGATCTTGCTCAGTGGGTAGAAGAACATATGGGAGTAGAAACATGACTACAAAACTACAGGCAAAATTACATGAGTTAATGAAACCTATTGACAGCCAGATAATGATGTGCGATGATGAAAACGATGTTTTATTATTTGCATGTGGAATGGTTACAAGAGCTTGTCATATTATGGATAAACGTATAGGTGTTGAAGGTAGAAAACAGATTATGAAGGACTACTATGAGTAAAGAAATAAAAGAAGCAGCACAGCAACAAGCTGAAGAAGCGTTTGATGGATTTATGGTTTGGATGAAGCGAGGCACACTATGGTCTTGTCTATTTTTAGCCGTAGTGGTAGTTGGTTGTAATGCTGGAGTTGAGGATGATGCTTATCCTGCTTATAATGGGGAGCAGTATGATCCTAGCAATATGAGTATAAAATGACTTAATTGAGAGGAAAGAAGATGAAAAAATTACTACTAGCTGTTAGTGTATTTGTTCTTGCATCCTGTACCGCAAGCATTTCCATAAAAGCACAAGAATTTAACGGAGATCCGGGAGCACAGCCGTTAGCAGATGCTAAACCACTATCTCCTAATAAAGATAAAGATGTACCTATATATCCTGACACAGTACAGAAAACTACTATGGGTTGTTCTATGTTACATAAGTTTACTGATGTACGAGAAAAGTGGGGAGAGAGACCTCTATTTTCGGGAATCGGTCTTCAACTCGTAATTCCACCTAATGTATATGGAGCACCTGCAAAACCTATAAAACGTCCTATGACTCTCTTTGTTAATCAAGATACTGGAACTTGGACTTTGGTTTCATTTTGGACTGACAACTACGCTTGTTTAGTAGCTAATGGTAGAGATTTTGTTCCTGGAGGCTCCAGCTTTTCAGATGAAGGTAATTTATAGTAGTTTAACAATCTGATTCAAGTTTGGACTTGATTGATGGTTATTTTTCTTCTATATTATAAAAACAAGATAAAACAAAGGAGTTATCAATGACTGACGGATTTATACTTTGGATGCGAAGTGTTAATGCACAATGTAATCGTGCTTTTGGTATGGATACAGATTTCCTACCTGATGCTAATTGGCGTCCTTATTTCGATGACGGACTGACTCCTAAAGATGCTATTGACGAAGCTGTCATGGACGCTTGGGATGATATGTTGGATATGCAAGAGATCTGGGAAGATCACTGTGCGCGGGAGGCTGTGTAATGCATTATAACTTAGATATTGTAGCTATTGATGGGCCTGTATTCAGTGGTTCGTTTAAAAGCATTTATCCTATGGCTGAGAAGATTGTACGTCATCTTGGCACTTCTTTTGATGTAGGATCAGGCTACGCTGTATCAAGTGATGGAGTGTGTACTGCGATGATTGCTGGTTGTACTTGGACTGACATTCGTGATGTCATTCGTGATATAGAAAGTCAAGAAGAGTCCAATAATGCCAGAGCAAGCTATGAATACTGGGGTCGTGCTATTGGCGATATTGATGCAGATGGAGAGCCAGCTTTCTAAGGAGTATTATACTCTCCTTAGCT
>Ga0208545_1001205_pt1 | contig 11655 bp, 20 predicted proteins | sample DEB08_DNA_12_FD_185498 | JGI IMG/M metagenome (GOLD analysis project Ga0208545, IMG submission 185498) | Aqueous microbial communities from the Delaware River and Bay under freshwater to marine salinity gradient to study organic matter... | ecosystem: Environmental > Aquatic > Marine > Coastal ... | reverse complement strand
TTCTGAGCAGCAGTTTCGATAGTTGCACAGTTTGCAGAGACATATACGTCAACGCCGTACAAGTTACCGATTAAGCCAGACTCAACACCACGACCACCTACGAAGTCAGAAGACACGTATCGGTCAATCCCCATGATAGCATTTCGAGTAGCAGGAGGAATAACAAGTACTCGATTTTCCATCGGTACGTTATTGTCGTCCATCTTCTGAATCATGTCACGGAAGAAAGCATCAGTAAAGTCGTCACCAGAAACTAAGGTGTCGTCAGTGTACTGAGTCGTAGCGCCGTTGTCGTTGAAGAAACAGCCAGTGTGCTGATAGTCAGTAGGAGCTGCGCCAAACACAACTGCACCACCGTTGCCGAAACCAGTACCACAAGAGTGGAGGTCGCTGTCGATCTTAGTAGCCAAAGCGTAACCAGCGTCTTCAGTGTAAAACTGACGGAGGCTGTTTAAAGCTTGGACTTCAACGATGTCTTCGATGAGACGTGAGTACTCAAAGTGACGATCGATGTCAACAGTCAGTTCGCCTTCAGTGTTAGCAATGATAGTAACTGCAGTATCGGCAGCCTTAGCATTTGCGTCACCACGGATGGGCTTAGGAATGTGAAGTTTGTCACCTTTCTTGCCATTCATGCTAATCTTTTTAACAAGAGGGGCCATTTTCAGGTTTTTTTGGTAAGCAGCGATGATCTCGTCACTCCAGATTTCTGGAATAAAAGTAGCCGCTTCTGTCTTTGCAGTGTTGCCCCCTGCACCGGGATATGTAGCAGTAGCCATGTCAATCTCCTTTTAGATTATTTGACTCGACCCTCCGCGTATGCTTTCAGTATCTCTTCTGATAAAGCTTGGTAACGCTCTGGGTCTGTTTTCATTAGTTTAATAATGTCGGCCCTGCGATATACTTTTCTACGACTTACTTCAGAACTACCCTGTGCTCCGCCTGTGTTAGCTGCCTTAAGTTGTTGCTTACGTGCTTGTTTCTCAACTTGCACTGTCTGCTCCGCTACTGTCTTACGCTCCTTCCAGAGTGAAAACAGTTCGTCTGCAGCATCAGCATTGTACTGTTGGTCAGCTTCTACAAACAACTGAGTCCTAATCTTTGAAGCCTTAATCCAATCAGCAAACTTAGGGTCCTTAAGGATATCCTGCATTTCTGGGTGTTTGCCATTAAGCAAGGCCAGAGACGCTTGTTTTTTGTACTGAGTGGAGTACTCTTGTGCTTCTCTAATTTTAGGGTGGTTCTCAATAGCACGATTAACGGCTGCTTGAGGGTCTGTAAAATAGTCTATATCGTCTTCAGGCTCAACGTATTGTTGAGGTGCTTGTTGTTGTGGTTGACTTGTAATAAAGTCATCTACAACCTTACGAAGTTCCCCTACTTCTGAGGACTGACGACCTAAAAGCTTCTCAGCTTCTTGGTGCATCTGCACTACTTCTTCTAAGGACTTATTTTGGTACTTATCAGGTACTGTAGGGTTTTGTTGAGGTTGTTCAACTTCTTCTTGTAGTTGAGTCTCTACGGGTTCTTCGTTTTCTAGGGTATCTGCAGTTTCCTCTTCAGGCTGCATATCCACCAGTGTTGCTCTAGACATAATTAAACTCCGTGAACTTAGTCATTATGGAGATTGAGTTTTTTTGCCTGCTTGTTCGTGTTCTTTTACCCACTTCATGTGTCTACCGGGGAAGTCCCCAGTGTGTCCATCAAGTATAAAAGCCGGGGCAGACACCATTTTTGTAGCACTAGCACCGCAATTGCACCTACTCTCAGCAGTGCTAGAGGCTACGAACTTTTCGTATACGTGTCCATTTTCACAACGGAAGTCGTATACTTTAATCATCTACTTCTTCTTCTTCTGCTTGTTCTCTAGCTACTGTAATTGTTGCTTCTAAGTTAATTACAGAAGCTAAAGCAGCAACTTGGCCTTTGCGAAAGAAGAGATCTTCGGTATCTTTAACTGACTGAATGTCAGCTAATTTAGTTGCATTTGAGGATAGCTCTTGAACGAGTTGTTTGAAACCTTCGTGATTGAAGAGTTTGTTGTAGTTGTCAAAGTAAGTTTCAAGCTCGGGTGTCATAAGTTTCCTTTAGTTAATACTACAGTTATAGTATAGCATATTTTTAGGTTAAAGTCAAGAAGTATTTAGTAGCCCTTTTTCATTGGCTTCTTCTTCTTTTTAGCTGCTTTCTTAGCCGCTGCAACTCCAGTTTTGGTGTACGGGTACTTAACTCCTGCTACTTTAGGCATTACTTCTTTCTCCCTTTGGTTGTTTTGGCTGCTTGTTTGAAGGCTTTTGCGCTGGGGGCACCTTTGGAACCCGGTTTACGCATCTTCTCCTTACTACCCGCAGCGATTCGTTTGCGTTTTGCGTGGATATTATCATATAGACCTGCCACTACCATTTCTCCTTGTTGGCCCAATAAGCCGCTGACATCTTACCTTTTGCAATATTCTTTGCATGGCGAGCCTTAAATGATTTGCGTCTGGCTTTGTCTTTCTCAGACTTAGGGGCTGCACCCGCACCGCTAACTCCTTGTTGTCCAAACCTAATGGTTTTAATCTCGTCACCTTCTTTGGCAACTACTACGTGCGACTTAGTAGGATGACTAGGAGTCCTCTTTGGTTTGTTGAACCCGCTTACTCCCGCCCTTGTTAGTCTTGGGTCCTTCTCCTTTGCCATTGGAAAGCTCCTCTACTTTTAGTTCTAAGTTTTTAATTTGTTGCCACTTGTCTTCAAATTGTTTGTCAATGTGTTTTAGGAGAACACTTAGTTCTTTGTCCGTTAGCATGATTATCCTCTTGGTTGTTAAATTGCAAGCCACTCCTCAAAGTCTCTTACGTACATAAGATGTGCTGTGGCGTGTTGTGTGTTAAAAGTTAAGGTTGATCCCCCAAACTCATCAATGTTAAATTGGGCTATGTTGTACAGAGCAGCACTATATATCCTAATGTCCCCAGTAATGTTTACCGTATTAGCCGTAGCTAAGTACATGACGACTGTTTCTCTGTCTTTAGGGGCTGGATTTAAAATAATGTCTACGTCTGCAGCACACCTAAGAATCTCTGTTCCAGACGTAGTGTGGTCTGAAGTTAAGGTATAAGGAGTAGCAGTAGCTAGGTCTGCTCTTGATTGAGGTACATAGCTCATTATATTGCCAACCACTCTTTAAATTCTTGGATGTACACTAGGTGTATCGTGGTGTCGTCTTGTTCTACAATAATACTACCAAGTCCAAATTCATCTACGTTGTACTGGGCTATGTCGTAGTAAGACATGTTGACAATGTTAATCTCACCTACGATGTCAATCCTGTCATCAGTACGACAATTGATGATAACGGTCTCTCGGTTCTGCGGGTGCTCTCTTAAGTGGACCACGACACCAGAAGTAACCTTTAGGATCTCAGAGCCGCCTGTGGTGTGGTTACTCGTGATAATCTTAGCCGTAGCGTTCTTAAGGTCAGCACGACTAGCCATACTACCCATAGAGATGTTGTAGACATTGGGTGCCTGAGCTTCGTTAAGCTCCTTCACGGCCCCTGCGTCTACCTCTTCACCGTTAGTCAAAGTAAGGACCAAATGGCCGTCAAAGTCCACTGAGGCGTCTTGTACCCCTACTCCTTCTTTGCCTTCTTCTCCGTCCTTCCCGTCTTTACCGTCCTTGCCGTCTTTGCCCTGCTTTCCTTCAGGTCCAGTGTCCCCTTTGGGGCCTACGTCACCTTTAGGGCCAGCAACACCAGCAGGGCCAGTGTCGCCTTTCATGGCTTTGACTTTGCTTACACGGTCCTCAAGTTTTTTCATGAGGCCGCTAAACTTGTCGTCAAGAGCGAGGAGTAGTACTCTAACGTCCATCAGAGGTCAACCGTGACATGAGTTGTTGCTCAAGTTCAGACGACTCCTTCTCCTTAATTTCTTTGGCTGATTGACTGCTCTTTTGCATCTCAAGCTGTCTTTCCTTAAGGAGCATGTCTGCAACTTTAAGTCTACGCTCAAACTCTTTGTCGTCTTCCGTTCCTTTGCGTATGTTTGTGGTGACTGCTTTGATACGGTCAATCTCAAGCTCCGAAGGCATAAGCTGTGTTTCCATAGCCATTTTCTGTGCTCTTGACTGAGACTCAGCAGCCTGACTAGCCAAAGCTGCAGTCTGTGACTTCTGGAACTCAACCTGTGCCATTTGTGCTGCCTGAGCCATTTGCTGTGCTTCTGGGTTAGGCTCCATAGCCTTCTGAAGAGCTGCACCAAGTTCTTCTCGGTTAGACAAGTTCATGTTGTCAATGATAGACTGAATCAGTGTGTTGTACAGAGGAGAGCCTTTTTCCATAGTCTGTAGCAGTTGTACAAGCTGAGTCACTTCGTACTCTCTAGCAATGATACCCAGAGTACTACTTGCGTTAAACTTGTAGTCAGCAACAGGGTAGTTCTCAGGATCAAACTGCATGTAACGATAGGCTGCTTTCTTTACAAAAGGGATCAAAAAAGACTGCTGGAAGTTAATGAGTGTGCGCTTATGGCGTTTAATAATAGCGCCAAGAGACATACTAATACCAGCAGCCGTAGCTTCTCCGTTAACTGAACCCGCGATTCCAGCAGAGTCAACCGCACCAGTAGCCTGTTGTACCATCTGCTGTAGAGCAGACGCCTGAGCAAAGGTAATTTGACTAACTTGTCCAAAGTTAAACGGCTGTAAAATTTCACGTGGATCTCCGTTTGTTAAAATCATTTTACCGGGACGTACTTCCGGTTTAGCTCCACGTGGTAGTCTAGTAGCGTCCACAGCCAGCATAGGATGAATCGTGAGGCTTAGAGCGTCAATCCTAGCTCGTAACTCAGCGTCCAAAGCCTTCTGAGAGTTGTAACCTTTTTCACACACGCCTCGACCCCAGAACCTTCCGGGTACTACGTCCCAAGGGAAAGCAACAATGGGTCTGTCCTGCATCATGTAAGGGTTAGCCTCAGCTTTCAACAAGATGCCACCATTGGCAATTACTACAACTGCCTCTACGTACCTTGACTCTCGTTTTGACTCTGAGTCTTCAGTCACTTCTACTATTTCTTCTTCTTCTTCGTTTTCGTCAGCCATAGCAGACTCAAGAAGCTCTCTAGGGACTAAACCGTAGTACTTAGTGAGACGAACTTTGTCGTCGTTGTACACAGAGTAAAGCTGGTCTGGTTCCAATTCTGAGTCAGTAGCAGCAGGACCTACGTAAACATCACGGTAAACACCCTGTTCCTGTAGAAGCTCAACCTGATGTAGACTTACGAACTCATCTACTGCTACTCCTAAAGCGTCTTCAACACTGGTAGCCACAGGGTCAATTAAGAAGTTCTGAGGGAGTACAGGCTTAAGTTTTACTTTGACTCTTTCTGTAATGTTGACTCCAACTGCCTGTAAGTCACCACCCATGATGGGCTGAGTTGCAGGAGCCATTTCCTTCATTTCTTCGATGATAATCTCACCCATAGCAGTACCGTAGACAGCAGCGTTGATTAGACACTCTGCTACTGCTTTACGGACCTTACAGTCCTCGAAGTCTTCTGTCAACTTGTTTCTCAGGAACATCACGTCTTGACGCTCTGAGTCACCCACGTTGTCGGACACGTCGAACCACTTGCCTCGACCAAAGGTAGCTTCCTCTAGCTCTGCTACGTTTGACTCAACAGCTTGTTGAAGCGCAGGAGAAATAATACGACTTCTCTCTGACTTACGTTCTGAGTCTGCTGGGTCCCAGATTCCTCTCCAGAGTCTGTAGTACTCATCAAAGCGTTCTTCGTAGTTAGACTGGTAGTTGTCACGCCAATCTTCACATTTGGTTATAACCCAGCTTTCAATGGATTCTTCCATCATAAGGGGATCTGGTTCAAATAAGTCACTCATAGTTTGGTTCCCTAGTATCCTGAGACTACGTCTAAAATTTCATGGTCATCAATTTCGTATTCGTAGTCATAAACTACGTTTGCAAGCTGGTCAATGTAAGCTAAAGCATCAACTAAGTCGTCGTGAGTTAGTGGGTCAGGGAACTGAAACAGTTGGTCTAAGAACCTAGAGTTCCACTCCCCTTTATTCAGAGTTACAAATCCGTTTTCAAAGCGTCCCTGAAGCGCCCACATGACCCTGTCAGTCTTCTTCTTGTTACCGTGACTAAGTTCCTCGACTCTGAAGAACGTCCCGTGTCGCTTCTGTAGGTCCAGCAGAGGAGACATTACTGCTTGCTTTGCAATGCCCTTCTCAATGCCTACACTGAGTGGCTCGTAGTCTCTTACAGCTTGAAATATCTTAACTGCTGTTTCGTCGAGAGTCCAACGACCGTATATAATGTTTTCTACGTACCACCCATTTGGATTTACTTTTACTACAACAATAGCTGTTTCGTCTAGCTTAGTGTTCTTAGTTCTCTTTTTGTTGACTTCTTCAAAACCTGCTAAGTCAACTGCTATGTAGTAGTCCCCTTCTCCTGAGCTTTCTGTGTCAAACTTTACCCAGTCCTCTTTAAACATTTCTGACCCACGAGCTTCAAATGACGCCATAAATTCCTGACGAAACGCATAGCTCGACATAGATTTCTTAGCGGTGTCAATTTCATTTGGGTCCAAGATTGGGTTGTCATAGGAAGTAAAGTGCCACGCTTTGTAAGTCTCGTCGTCACCTAGCTCTGCGTACTTATACAGTTCGTAGAAGTGGTTGCGACCCATAGGTGTTCCTATGAACATCGCACAGCCCTTCTGGTCAGCCAAGGCAGGTCTTAGGATCTGCTCAAATACGTCAGGCTTCATGTCTGCGTACTCGTCCAACACTAGGAACTTAAGGCTGACACCACGCATTGTCTCTGGTCTATCGGCCCCTTTGAGGCTTATGGTTGCACCGTTGACTAACTTAATCTGTAAGTTGTTAATGTGGCTACCTGAGATGACAGGGTTCCCTAGTTCCAACAAGGTCTGCCACATGATGTCACGTGCCTGTCCCTGTGTTGGCGCTACGTAGAACACGTGGCCCCTCTCGGCCTGCAAAGCGTTTACAATAAGCATCCATGCTGCAAGCCTAGACTTCCCTGTACGTCTACCTGCTGCTACAATCTTAAATCTAGTGTTGTCTGCCCAGACATCTTGTTGCCACGGCAGTAGCTCAATGTCAAGATCCATCAAAAGTTCAGTCTAGGGTTTGTAGGGACTAACTCAAAAGAAATAATACTGGAAAATGTAGAACCAGCTTCAGGAGTAATGTTGATCTTGTCTCCTTCCTTGAGTACTACCCAAGCTCCTGCTTCACCACCAAAGGTTAAGAAGTCTCCCGCAGAGACACTCTTGCCACCTACAAAGTCAATGTTAGCAGCACCGTGGACCCAACGTGCATCAAAGTCCTTACTACTCCCTCCTACATTAGAAACAAACAAATAAGAAACTACTGCGTCGTAACCAGAGGGAGCCTCTAGGATAGTGTTGGAGGAGCCAGCAGTCAACTCATGACCATGTGAAAACTTCATTAGTAAACCCACATTACAGGGGTAGTACCACGTGTGTCCACATGGACGAATGTTTTGGCAATGCCTATGCCCGTGAAGCCCTTTTCAAGAGCTTGTTGCACGAGGACAATACGTTGAGCTGAGTTAGTAATTTGGATGTCTACTGCAATGCCTTGGGCATGGGTCCCCGGAACATCCTTGGCAGCTTCAATAGGATGTTCTATGGGGTGTCTATAACCGCTTGTTATGACAAACGGGAACCCACACCCAGCACGTAAACGATCAAGCTTCTGTAGGAACTCCGGTTCCATCTTGTTTTCACCAGTGACTTGGCAGTTGAACTCGTCTAATGTAAAGTACTTAAGACTCATCTACTACTTCTCCTTCGATAACATCACTGGGATCGCTTACGTCTACAGTACCAACACCAGTAATGTTGATCTGTATGGCGTTTCTACCACCGTCCTTCACTACTTCTCGCTCAAATGCACCTACAGGTAGCATACGGTCCATAATTAGCTTCCAAGCAGAAGCCTGATTCTTATGGTCGTTGTCCAAGGCAGCATCAAAAATAGTCTCAAGGACCTTTTTAGACTTAGGGGAAGCCAACATACGAGATTTGTACTCGTTGATTATAGCGGCGTCACCCTTGGGTCTACCCACTTTACCCTTGTTACCGGGTTTTACAGCGGCTAACTCTGACTTACGGGGTCTGCCACGACCTCTTTTTTTAACTTCGGAAAGTTCAGTGGTCATAACACAAATTGTCCCTAATTACAACAATAGTATAACATAAGTCTTCACATAAGTCAAGCTATTTATGGCTTAGTAGTGGCAGTAGTAGTAACACGAGTAAAATCATGGGCTTACACGTGTTTAATTAAGGCTCCTTTTTCCTAGTTTTCACCTTTTTTGTGCCTGAGTGGCTACTACAATAATTACTAAGGCGCAACCCCCTCCCCCGGCCCAACATTGGCACGACTTTTGCATGTCTAAAGTTGGCACGAGTCTTGCTAGGGCGCAGAGTTGGCACGGGTTTTGCATGGGGCAACCTGTGGATAACCTGTGGATAACTTGTGGCACGACTCTTGCATGTCCAAAGTTGGCACGTGTTTTGCATGGGGTGCAACATTCGTGCCATGTCCAGAGTTGGCACGGGTTTTGCAGGGGTGCAACATCTGTGCCAACATGAGAAGTGGCACGAGTCTTGCATGGTGTGCAACATGTGTGCCAGTGTGCAAGTTGGCATGGGGTTTGCATGTGGAAACTGGGGTTGACAAGTGTGTGAGCTTATGTTGGACCCTATAGCGACAAGCACAACACAAGACAGAACACAAGAAAAATAAGTTTGAAAAAGTGTTGCTATTCGTAAAACCAGCCGTAAAATAGGTGACATGTCTTGAGGTTAAGGCTTGCGGGAGAAACAAGTATTTAGAGGGTCGGACAGTGGTCCGTGAGTTTACCTCTAAGCGAGCAAGCAAACACCTTAAGGCAGCTAAGCATAGCGCTTTAGTTAATCGACGCGGGCCACTGCAGCCATCGACCAAACGACAGCATACTAGCTTAGCATAAGTGCTTAGCGACTCGCTTAGTATGATCTGAGAAGGCCTTCGGGTTGGTGTAAGGATTAAAGCGAGTCAATGCTAAGCGCTGACCAATAGGGTCTTTAGTAGTCTCTATTGCTTAGCGTTTAACAACATAGGGCAGAACACAATGAAGGAACACAAGCACGATTTTAAAAAGCTAGTGCACGTCGCGTTTAAGTACTATAAAGAGAACAACTGCTGTACAGTTATAGCAGTAGCAGTAGCGGCAAACATAGGTTTTGGTAAAGCGTACCATGCAATGAAACGCGAAGGACGCCAAGACAGGCGAGGCGCATACTTCGCACAGTACGAATCAGCTTTAAACAAGTTAGGGTATAGAGTAGAGCCCAGCGAGGTTTACATGGGAAAGACCTTAGTAACCGCTAAGCGTATATGCCCAAAGCGAGGCACCTTCCTAATCAGATCAGCAGGCCATGTAACCTGTATAAGAGACGGCGTGATGGTTGATTGGGCAGAAGATAGGAACAGCAGGAAGCGAGTAAGGGCAGTTTACGAAGTAATCAAAAACTAAACAGGAGAGATACACATGGCACAACTACTACCAGAACATGCAAACTTTGAAGATAGACTAGCGACTAACGCCTTGATCCGTAGACTACTAAAGGACGATATGCTAATCAGTATCCACGACGGCGAAGAATGGATGCTAAAGAAGAGCAAGAACCGGAAAGAGATTTTGGAAACCATGTCGCAAACCGGCGAGGATACAGTCCGAGCAAGAACAGCAGACGGCGAGCATGTGGCAGACTTCTATCTGATATATCACAACGGCAGCGAAAAGGAGCCAATGTGCACAATTAGCGACCACAGCTATAACGACTACGCGAACAGCGTTTGGGACGAATTAGAGGCAAAGTTTAACAAGATGTTTGGCTACTAGGGAGGCCCTAAAGCTCTGCCCATGTTGACAACGTGGGCTTTGCTGTAGTATCTTTCAAAATTCACAACACAACAGGAGCAACACAAAATGAAGACAGACTACAACGGTTGGACAAACAGAGAAACTTGGGTTATCAATCTATGGTTGGGCGAGTACTTCCAAGACGTATCCAATGACGGGCAAAGCTTGATGGCTGACTACATAGAAGAAACAGTGTGGGATATGCTAGAAGAGGCGGAAGTACCCCCAATGTTTAAAGACATGATCGATCTAGGTGTAGTCAACTGGCAGGAACTGGCAGAGCATTACGTAACGGATGAGGAGGTGGCATAGTATGAACAAAGAAACAGCTCAGGCAATAATAAAGTTTTTTGTTGAGTCGTACACAGCACCCACAGAAGAACATCGGCAGTATGCGAACTGGTGCGCTTTGGGTGCCTGCAAGGGTCTATACCCTGAAGAGGTAAGATTCTTTGAGAAGGAAGCCGTAAGCAGGCTACACTATAAACACTGGAGAAGAAAACTAGCCTACTGATGAGCCTGTGAAACTCCGGCGAAACCCTGCAAAGGGTCTAGGTACACCAACTAAACTTTACAACAATTGGAGAATAATATGTCTACATTTAGAATACAACGAACACGGAAAGCGCCTGTTTCAGTAACCCAGAAAACAAGACAGAACACTTGGAACGCCATTTTTCAAAGTATGGGAAAGGGTCATTGGTTCTTGGTTACTAAGCCAAACTATGCTAAGGTTTCACAAGCGGCTGCAACGCACATCAAAGGCAAGTACAGCCTGTATAAGCATCCGACGCGCAAAGATTGTCATGTGTTTATGATTAAAGAAAAATAGATAGGAGCAGTAGAGCATGACCAAGAACATCAAAGAAGCTTTTCAAGCCTGCATTGGGTCCGGTATAATCTTTGGCCTTGTGTTGGCCTTTGATTTAATCGGTAACACATAGGAGGACAACAAAATGAGCCAGTTACATCTAAGGATGCAATTTAAGGACCACGAGTACCACACAACGCACGACGGAGAGTTAATCCTGTTCAATCTGGAGGACTACCAGCCTTACGAGCCAGAGAATTGTTTACATGAAGCATATCTGTTCTGTGATATCATCATAGACGATAAACCTGTCGACCACTACGCTCTAACGGCGAGCCAGTACGACGCAATGACCGCAACCGTAGCAGAAGGGAGTTATTATGAATATTGAGAAAGACCATTGTGATTATTATCTAGAGGTTTACTACTGGGAACACACTTTAGTGGACAAAACCGTGACCAAGAAAGAGAAGGTTGTTCTGGCCTCAGTAGGCCTTTATCGGGACTATGAGCTAGAGTTTGAAGATCAGTTGAAGATCTTGACGGATCTTAGAGAAAACCTAATGTCAGCCTATATGAACTGGCCTGACGGTGAGGTAGCAGTAGAGTTAACCATAAAAGAGGAGTTTATAAACGCATGAACATTTTTAAGAAGCTATGGGTCTTTGTGTGCCTTGAGACTAAAGGCTTACTGAGTGACCTAATGACAGGAAACCTGACGGACACAGAAAAGGACAATCTGTTCTGGCTGTTTGTCACCCTTTGGGGTCTAGTTATGGTTACCTTTTTTATCCTTCACGAATCAACAGGGGCGGTGTTTGACTTATGAGTATTTCAGTAGAATTTTTGGATTGTCTTGGCAGTGATCTGACAGTAGT
>Ga0208545_1001197_pt1 | contig 11697 bp, 10 predicted proteins | sample DEB08_DNA_12_FD_185498 | JGI IMG/M metagenome (GOLD analysis project Ga0208545, IMG submission 185498) | Aqueous microbial communities from the Delaware River and Bay under freshwater to marine salinity gradient to study organic matter... | ecosystem: Environmental > Aquatic > Marine > Coastal ... | reverse complement strand
TTGGACTCATTTCCACTTTTTCGGTTTCTTCCAAAATACCACCACCAATTGCTTCGTAGCTGGCTAGACGAGCTCTTGCTTCATCACTTATTGACATTTGTGTCGCAACAACAAGATTAAATGCTTCAGGAAGTATTCCTGCAGCATAACTCATTAATAGTTTTTCATTAAGGTGATGTTTAATTGTCATGTTCAGTTCATTTCATATTATGTCTAAGACGTTGTAGAGCTAATCTAATTCGAGATTTAATTGTGCCAAGGGGTAATCCGGTTTCGTCTGCAATTTCTTGGTGCGACAAATCGGCATAAAATGCTCTTTCAACAATAGAACGTTGTTTTGTTGGTAAATCTTTAACAGCTTGAGCCAATAATGTTGTCTCTTCTTGTATAATAATTATATCAGAAGCGTCTGGTTCGGGATCATTTCCCCAAGGTAAATCTTCTGGTTCAGGGCGGTTATTTCTTCGTGCCGCGTCAATACGTTTATTTCGTGCAATAGTAAAAATCCACGTTGATGCAGCTGCTCTTGTAGGATCAAATAAATGAGCTTTATGCCATACTGTGACCATTGTTTCTTGAGCGCACTCCTCAGCAATTATGGCTTCTGTGCCACTTTTCATTAAAAACGATTTAATCCGAGGGGCAAAATGAGTAAATAAGCTTGAAAATGCTTCTTTATCTTTTTCCGAGGATACTGAGAGAATACACTTTGCCCAGTGATCTGCTGAATTCATTTCATTTTTGATTATCACTTTGGCTGGTATCCCTTTTGAACATAGTGATATCATAGAGGACCGATCGGGTACTTCAAAGTCTTGATTGATATAATCTGATGAATCTAACATATACTGTATACGCAACATTTTTTTTTATAGATCATTTTTTATTCTCATAAATGATCTATTTAGAATAACAGTGCGTAGTAATAACAACTCTTAATTGGATTTTTCATGCCTTTTGAATTCCCTCACACACAATCAAAAAAAAATATTGCCGTAATTGGCGCTGGAATATCAGGTATGGGAGCAGCTCATCTATTGGCAAAATCTCACAATGTCACACTATATGAAGCAGAGAAACGAATTGGTGGACATGCAAGGACTGTATTGGCCGGATCAAATATGGATAAACCTGTAGATACGGGTTTTATAGTTTTTAACTATGCTAATTATCCAAGAATGGCGCAATTGTTTGAGTCATTAGATGTGCCAGTTGTTAAAAGTGATATGAGTTTTGGTGTATCTGCGCTATCAGGCGATTTTGAATATGCTTTAAGAACACTAAATTCATTGTATGGTCAGCGTCTAAATTTAATACGACCAAAATATCACAAAATGATAATGGATATTATTAAATTCAATAAAAATGCTGAAAATGCTCTTGAAGGTCCAGATATGACACTGAGAGATTTGCTTGCAAAAATAGGTACTGGAGATTGGTTTAGGGACTATTACATATTACCATTTAGTGGCGCAATTTGGTCAGCTTCATTGGGTCAAATGCTAAATTTTCCTGCTGAAGCACTTATACGGTTTTTTAAAAATCATAACTTATTGGCAGCATCTGGGCATCATCAATGGTATACTGTTAGAGGTGGATCGATTGAATATGTAAAACTTCTTGAAAAAGATATGCTTAAACGGGGTGTAAAAATCCATACTGGGTCTTTGGTTCAGGGTGTTAGAAGAACTCCAGCTGGTGTGGAGATACGTACTTTTTCGGATGAGTGGAAAAAATTTGATAGTGTTGTGATGGCTAGTCACTCTGATCAGTCTCTAAAAATGTTAGAGAACCCATCTAATGAAGAGGCAAAGTTACTTTCAGCGATTAAATACCAAAAAAACCAAGCTTACCTTCACTCAGATACAATCGTAATGCCTAAACGTAAACGCTGTTGGTCATCATGGGTTTATGCTTCTGATGAAATTGATAATACAAATCCTGTTGGAGTAAGCTACTGGATGAATAGGTTACAACCTATATCTGGCAATGAAAATTTTTTTCAATCCTTGAATCCTAACAGAGAAATTAAACAAGAACTGATTTATGATCAAAAAACTTTTATGCATCCAGTTTTCGATCGAGAGGCACTTTCTGCTCAAGAAAAATTTAATACAATTCAGGGAAGAAATAATACTTGGTACTGTGGGGCTTGGCTTCGTAATGGATTTCATGAGGATGGGTATTCAAGTGCAGTAGACATACTTGAAAATATTGGAATGGTATCTGTATGATCCCAGTTTTAGATCATATTCATGGCCAAACATTTCATGGTAGACATGGAGAAATAAAAAATAATTTTTCTTATGGGGTTGATTATATATTAACTGATATGAAAATTATAAATGGTCCAATTCTATACTCCAGGAATAAAAAAAACCTAGTAGCATTATATGACAACGATTATGGTAGCTTATCTTATACTGAATGCGGTTTAGATTGGGTTCATAAAGTTTTATTAGATTTTGGTTTTAAAGATTTGGTTAATGGTAAAGTGTTACTTTTAGCTCAACCAAGAATATTTAATCATGTTTTTAATCCAGTCAGTTTTTGGATGATATATGATAAATCTGATAATTTGAGATTAGTTATAGCTGAAGTAAGTAATACATTTGGTGATAGGCATAGTTATTTGTGTCATCATGATGATATGTCTGTGATAAAAAAAGAACAGACATTAACAGCCAGAAAAGTATTTCATGTTTCGCCATTTCAGGAAATGTCAGGCGAATATAAATTTCGTTTTGATATTACAGATAAATTTGTAGGTATTTGGATTGATTTTAGGAATAAGGATAAAGGTGTATTAGCTACTTTTTCTGGATTTCGGCAAAAATTAACAAATAAATCTATCCTAAAAGCAGTATTACTGAGGCCCTTGGGATCTATACGAGTATTAGCCCTAATACATTGGCAAGCAATAAAGCTGAAATTTAAAGGTGCGACCTTCAAAAAAAGACCAATACCCAATAGTAAGGACATCTCATGATGATAAAGTATATAATTGTATTTTTTATCATTATTCTAAACGCTTCAACACAAATATTACTCGCACAAAGTTTTGAAAAAATACACAAAGAGTGGAATAAACAAGGTGAAACAGTCACCTCTTTTTTTGGAATATCGTTATATAGAGGAACACTGTATACTCCAGATACTGAACCTTTTGATATTGAAGGTACTTATGCTTTAACGCTCACATATTTGAGAAGCTTTAAAGAAAAGACGCTAATAAAATCTACAATTAATGAAATCAACAGAATTGAAGCTTTGACAGTTGAAAACGAGAAAGTGTTGATTGATTTGTTATCAAATTGTTTTGTTGATGTATCTTCAGGTGATAGAATTACTGCACTAGCAAATTCTAGAGATAATATAAGTTTTTTTTATAATGGAAAACAACAATGTAATCTTGAGATGATAAATATACGCAAAAGTTTTTTTAGTATTTGGCTTGGTGATAACACACGTGATGTTCAAGGTTCATTACGTTTGCAAGGATTGCAATAATGAATCTTAGTCTAATCAAATACAGCTTTTTTGCAGGAATGCTCGCATTTGCTGGTTTGCCAATCTATTTGCATGCGCCTAAATATTTTTTAGATAATTATGACATTTCATTAACAATAATTGGAGTAACACTCCTAGTCCTCAGATGTTTTGATTTCATACAAGACCCATTAATTGGTTGGGGTTTGGACGTTGTGAAAATATGTCGTAGCTCATTGGTGAAAGTAATGGGACTCACTATTGCAATTTCAATGGTGGCTACATTTTCTATTCCTGCAATAGGTAATCCTTTAGTTTGGTTTGTTATTTGCATGATATTTTTATTTTCTAGTTTTTCTGTCTTATCAATTTTATTTTATTCACAAGGTGTGCTCAAAGCCAAAAGTCTTGGACAAAGGGGGCATATAAAATTAGCTGTGTGGCGAGAGACTGGAGGTTTAGTAGGTGTATGTTTAGCTTCTGTGCTTCCAGTTATATTTACAAACTTTGGAATAGAAAAAAATATGGCTTGGTTTTCAATATCATTTGCTGTGGTTGTATTAATTTCCATTATTCTAATGTCAAAAGAATGGCAGATCAGTATATTGCCTAAAAGTAATTTAAAGATTATTTTTGAAGATCAAGTATTGCGTCGGTTAATTATAATTGCACTATTAAATGCTGCGCCTCTTGCAATAACTACAACCTTGTTTTTATTCTTCGTTGAGTATTGTCTTGGGCCCAAATTTCCGGCTGGATTATTCCTAGTGGTATTTTTTATTTCTGCAGCATTATCAGTTCCAGTTTGGGGGAAATTAGGTAAGTATTTTTCCGCTAAGAAGATACTTTTGTTTGCAATGCTGTCATCAATTTTTATTTTTGCATATGTTTTAAGTTTAAGTGCAGGAGACTATTTAGCGTTTGCTATAGTTTGTGCTCTTTCTGGTTTTACATTAGGTGCTGATATGACAATATTACCTGCAGTTTTTGCTCGCAGGATAGATTATATTGGGATTACTGCTGGGCAAGCTTTTGGAGTTTGGAGTTTTTGCGCTAAGTTTACATTAGCGGTTGCTGCTGCTTTTGTTTTACCTATTTTAGATTGGGCTGGATTTTCTACAATCGAAATAAATACTGGAAAAGCACTTTGGACGCTAACGCTACTTTATGCAGGGCTTCCCTGCATTCTAAAGTTAGGGGCTGTGATGATGCTCTCGTCAAATTATTTAAAGGAGATTTAAATGACTTTATTGTTTTCAACCTTGCTCTTTGGTACAATTTTAGCGCTATTCATAATTTGGTTTTGTAGTGTAAAATTAGGGTTTCTGTCTCAAGATCCTGACCATTATGCGCATCAAGGTACTGAATTTGATATACGTGAAAGGCTTTGCGGAGATATGATTTGCGAAGGAGTGATTTATGGTCCTTTTGGTAGAGTAAATACAAGGTTTGTTGCTCACATGCATGCTAAATGGAAGGGCAACATCGGCCATATGACCGAGTCGTTCTCTTATGATAATGGTGATACATTAGAACGTGTTTGGGACTTGAAAGTAAATAGTAATGACGGTTTAATCGAGGCAACTGCGCCCGATATTATTGGAACAGGTAGAGGTAAACAATCTGGTAGTGGAGTGCGATTATGTTATAATATAAAACTACCAAAATCTGCGGGTAGTTATGTTTTAAACACGGTTGATTGGTTATATTTAATGGAAAATGGTACTATAATAAATAGATCTCAATTTCGAAAATTTGGCCTAAAAGTTGGTGAATTGGTAGCCAATATGCGTAAAATTGATAAATGAAATTAAACGGGAAAAAATACTGGATTATTGGAGCTTCAGAAGGTTTGGGGCGTGAGCTTGCAATACAGCTTTCAAATCTAGGTGTTGAGCTAATAGTTAGTGCACGTAATGAAATTAGATTAAATGAATTAAGTTTACGGACAAAAGCAAAGGTAATACCTCTTGATGTTCTTGATATTAATGCAGTTAGAAAAGCATTTAAAGCAGTAGGGCGAATTGATGGAATCTTATATGCGGCAGGAGATTATACTCCACTAAATTCTACAGTATGGAATATTGATGAAGTTGATAAAATGATTGCAATTAATTTTACAGGAGTAGCAAGGGTCTTAGGGTTAGTGGTTCCAAAATTTATCGCTCAAAATTACGGTCATATTGTAATGATTGGTAGCCTTTCAGGATTTCGAGGATTACCAAACGCAATTGGATATGGCGCATCAAAAGCTGGAATGATGCATTTGGCTGAGAATATTAAAGCTGATTTATATAAATCTAATATTAAAGTTCAACTAATAAACCCTGGATTTATAAAAACTCGGCTTACAGAAAAAAATAATTTCAAAATGCCTTTCATAATGTCAGCAGAAGATGCTGCCAAGCATGTGATACGTGCAATGCGAAGAAACCGTTTTCAAACTAATTTCCCAGTAATGTTTTCTTTAATTTTTAGAATGACTAATTTTTTGCCAGCCTTTTTATATTTTTGGCTATTCTCAAAAAAATAATTTAAGAATAATAACTGTTATGTTGCAAGGCGTTAAATTTACCTTGGATGTCGGTTCTTCCTTTGGATTTAAGGCAAATTTATGATAACTGAAGGATAATTGTCTTTTAGGAATTCAAATGGCTGATGAAATTATATTTAATTTAGATGGTAACTCTGTAATAGCAGAGCCTGGTGAAACAATTTGGGAAGTAGCCAAGAAACAAGGTACTACCATTCCACATTTATGCCATTCTGGAAAAAAAGGTTATCGATCAGATGGTAACTGCAGAGCATGTATGGTTGAAATTGACGGTGAGAGAACATTAGCTGCATCATGTATAAGAACACCTACGCCAGATATGGTGGTTAAAACTGAAAGCCATCGCGCCAAATCAGCTCGAAAAATGGTAATGGAATTATTACTTACAGATCAACCATCAAATGAAAAGGCGCATGATAAATCATCTCATTTATGGGATATGGCAAAATTAGAAGATGTTTCAGAAAGTAGATTTCCAGAATTAGAAATAGGAAGAATTCCCTTATTGGATGATAGTCATGTTGCAATGAATGTGAACCTTGATGCGTGCATTCAGTGTAACTTGTGTGTTCGTGCATGTAGAGAAGTCCAAGTGAATGATGTCATTGGTTTGGCAGGTCGTGGGCATGATGCAAAAATCGTTTTTGATATGGATGATCCAATGGGTGAATCCTCGTGTGTTGCTTGTGGTGAATGCGTTCAAGCATGTCCGACTGGTGCATTAATGCCTGCATCTAATGTCGATGCATCCCAAATAGGTGATAGCTTGGACTTTGATCGTGAAGTTAAATCAGTATGTCCGTTTTGTGGAGTAGGTTGCCAAATAAGTTTGAAAATAAAAGATGATAAAGTAAAATGGGTAGATGGAATTGATGGTCCAGCAAATGAAAATCGTTTGTGTGTGAAAGGTCGATTTGGGTTTGATTATATTGATCATAGTCATCGCTTAACAATGCCTTTGATTAGGCTAGATGGTGCACCAAAAGGTCTTAATGTTAACCCAGAAGACCCATCAAGCCATTTTCGCGAAGCATCTTGGGAAGAGGCTCTAACATTTGCTGCTAACGGACTTCGAGGTCGTGGTCGTGAAGTTGCTGGATTTGGCTCTGCAAAATGTACAAATGAAGAAGCGTATTTATTTCAAAAATTTATCCGCCAAGGTTTTGGACATAATAATGTTGATCACTGTACTAGGTTATGTCACGCATCATCTGTTGCCGCATTAATGGAAAATGTTGGATCAGCTGCAGTTACAGCAACTTTCAATGAAATTGAAAATTCAGATGTAGCAATTGTGATAGGTGCTAATCCTACAGAAAATCATCCAGTTGCAGCCACTTATTTTAAACAATTCAGTAAACGTGGTGGTAAATTAATAGTTATGGATCCAAGGGGGCAAGCATTAAAGCGCCATTCTTCTCATATGCTACAATTTAGGCCAGGTGCTGATGTTTCAATGTTAAATGCTATAATGCATGTCATTGTTGAAGAGGGGCTTTATGATGATGATTATGTTGCTAAATATACAGAAAATTGGGAAGCGCAAAAAGAACATTTAAAAGATTTCAGTCCAGAAAAAATGGCACCAATTTGTGGAATTGAGGCTGAAATGCTTCGTGATGTCGCTCGTACATTTGCTGGTGCAAGAGCTGGTATGATTTTTTGGGGTATGGGTGTATCTCAACATATACATGGTACAGATAATTCACGTTGTCTAATTTCACTTGCTTTTATGACTGGAAATGTTGGTAAGCCGGGTGCAGGTTTACATCCCCTTCGAGGCCAGAATAATGTTCAAGGTGCGTCAGATGCTGGAATGATACCTATGTTCTTGCCAGATTATCAACCAGTATCTGATGATGGTGTTAGGTCAGCTTTCACTGAAGTATGGAAATCAGAGGATTTTAGCTCTGAACGCGGATTGACTGTCGTTGAAATTATGGAAGCAATTCATAATGATAATATAAAAGCTATGTATATTCTTGGAGAAAATCCTGCGATGTCTGATCCAGATGTGGAACATGCGCGTGATGCTCTAGCAAAACTAGACCATTTGGTTGTTCAAGATATCTTTTTAACAGAAACAGCAAATTATGCAGATGTAATATTTCCAGCATCAGCTTTCGCAGAAAAAAATGGTACCGTTACAAACACCAATCGACAAGTTCAAATGGGCCGGGCAGCTATATCTGCTCCAGGGGATGCGCGTGAAGACTGGGCAATTACAGTGGAGCTTGCAAAACGTTGTGGCTTAGATTGGGATTACACACACCCAAGACAAATTTTTGATGAAATGAAGCTTAATATGGAATCATTAAATAATATTACTTGGGACCGTTTGGAGAAAGAAAGTGTGGTGACTTACCCTAGTTTATCTCCATCTGACCCTGGGCAATCAATTGTTTTTGGTGATGGCTTTCCTCGTTTAGATGGTAGGGGGAAATTTACCCCTGCGTCGATTATTGCTCCTGATGATGTTCCTGACGCTGAATACCCTATGATATTGACAACAGGGCGGCAGCTGGAGCACTGGCATACAGGTTCTATGACCAGGCGAGCAACAGTTTTAGATGCTGTTGAACCTGAAGCAAACTGTTCATTGCATCCTAAAACATTAAGAAAACTTGGGGTGGTTGCGGGTGAAATGCTCACCTTAACTACAAAGCGAGGAACCATTGATGTGATGGCGAGAGCTGACAGGGCAGTGTCTGAGGATATGGTATTCCTACCGTTTGCATATGTCGAAGCTGCAGCAAATATTTTGACAAACTCAGCTTTAGATCCTTTTGGTAAAATCCCAGAGTTTAAATTTTCTGCTGTTAAAGTAGAGAAAACGACTCAGGTGGCGGCAGAGTAAGTGTTATTAGATTCGCTTTGTATATGATTTAGGTATAAATTTATTATTCGTATCTGATCAGCTGAACTTAAAGCATTAAATAGTGAAGAATATAACCTAATTTTCCTGCATCTTTTTTTGAAATGCTAAATTCATACGATACTGAATATTCATTAAACTATTGTGTTAAAAAGAAAAAAGCCGCTTAAAAGCGGCTTTAAAATCTCGTATTGGTTATATGTTATCCCTGACGCGCTTTAAAGCGAGGTTGAGTTTTATTAATAACATATACTCGGCCCTTGCGGCGCACGACACGACAGTCGCGGTGGCGCGCTTTTAGCGAGCGAAGTGAGCTTTTGACCTTCATGGGCCTTCTCCTTTTTCGCACATCACAAAAGCGATGCGCCAGTTTAAGTTAGCCCGAAAGGGCTGTATTGGTGGGCGTAACTGGGATTGAACCAGTGACCCCTTCGATGTCAACGAAGTGCTCTCCCGCTGAGCTATACGCCCCCAAAAGATCAAGAAACATATAAAATGTTTCCTGCGAGTGGTTTCTATAGATTGTAATTCAAATGTATTCAAGACCCTTGTTTAAGCGTTTTATTTTTTATTTTTTTACATATAAATTGATAAAATGATTGATGAATGTTATATTTTAAAAGAACCTGAAGTCCAGACTACTTCTATGGTGTTTAATTCGCCACATAGTGGTCGGAGTTATTCAGAATCGTTTTTAAAAAATTCTTTATTAAAAAAACCAGAAATACGTGCTTCTGAAGATGCCTATGTTGATGATCTGTTTTCTAGTGTTACTGAATTTGGCGCACCACTTCTGACCGCAGTTGCACCACGTGCTTTTGTTGATTTAAATCGCCAGGCAGATGAACTAGATAGTGCAATAATACAAGGTGTAAATAAAAACATATTAAATTCTAGAGTATTATCTGGACTTGGTGTGATACCGCGAATTGTATCAAAAGGAAATAATATACAATCGGGAAAAATGACAATCGAACAAGCTAATTTGCGTTTAGATAAATCTTATTTCCCATATCATTATAAATTAAAAAAACTCTTGGACCAAACAAAATTAGAGTTTGGTAAAGTAATTTTGATTGACTGTCATTCGATGCCTATGCGGTCAACTCACAGCCTCAGGTCTTCTGATGGAAAATCACCAAATATAGTATTGGGAAATAGATTTGGTTCTTCCTGTTCATCAGATATAATGGAGCAAATTAAAAGCTCGTTTGAAGATGCTGGTTTTAGGGTATCACAAAACATTCCTTTTTCAGGGGCCTATATTCTAAAAAATTATGGTCGCCCATCAATCAATCAGCATGCTATACAAATTGAAATAGATCGTGGTCTATACTTAAATGAAAAATTAGTTGAAAAATCTGATAAATATTACGATCTAAAATATAAATTAAAAACAGTTATTCGTGATATTGTTTCAATTGGTAAATAATTTATTTAAAAATTTATCGTAAACTACGGCCTTTAAGAATTGCGTTTTTACCAAAACGTTTTTTTATTAAGTCTGTTGCTCTTTCGGCATCAGCTTTTTTTGCTTCATCTGTTTTTAAAAAATCATTTAATTGTTCTATTTTATCAGCATCTATAAGATTACTTATTCCTACACCAATAAGTCTAAATGGGCCTTCACTTGCTACTTCATCTAACATTCTTCGTGCTTCAGCATAAATTTTTTCGGCAATTTGTGTCGGTTCTCGTTGTGTTTTCCTCCTTGAAATAGTTTTGAATTTTTTTGTTTTAATTTTAAGTGTAATTACGTGACCAAGTAAGTTTTTTGTTTTTGCGCGTTGGGAAACTTGCTCTGATAATCGCCAAATGTATCCATCTAATTTTTCTATGTTATTAAGATCAGATGAAAAAGTGGTTTCCTTAGAAATGCTTTTTATTACATTTTTTGCTATTACATTTCTATTGTCTATCCCTCGACATAAGTGCCAAAGATGATCTCCCATATTTTGATATTTATCAATTAATTCTTGATGGCTGCGACGTTGTAAATCGGCAAATATCCTAATGCCGTCTTGTTCAAGTCTCATTTGAGCAACTTTGCCAACTCCCCAAATGAGGCCAATACTTTTGGGTGCTAAAAACTCCTTAATTTTATATTTTCCAATTATTGAAAATCCGCGAGGCTTATCTAGATCAGAAGCAAGCTTAGCTAAATATTTATTATATGATAGGCCTACTGATGCTGAAATTTTTAGTTGTTTTTCTATGCGCTGCACAAGCCTTGCCATCGATAGTGCTGGAGGTTCACCATGTAACTTTTCTGTACCCCTTAAATCTATAAAAGCTTCGTCTAAAGATAATGGTTCAATTGATGGTGAGAGTTCACTCATCATTTCGTTTATTTCTTTGGATGCTTTGGCATAGGCCTCCATTCTTGGAGCTATGACAATAGCTTCAGGACAAAGCTTTAATGCTTTAAACATGGGCATAGCAGATTTAACACCTTTTATTCGTGCGATGTAACAAGCTGTAGATACTACACCTCTTTGACCACCTCCAATGATTAAGGGTTTATCCTTTAATTTAGGGTTGTCTCGTTTCTCGACGCTAGCATAAAATGCATCGCAGTCTATGTGAGCAGTTGTTAAAGAAAATAATTCAGGATGTGATAAAACCCGAGGGCTACTGCAGTATGGGCACCTTGAAGTATTTTCATTTATTTGGGCTAGACAATCTCTACATATAGAATTCATGTAGAAAGATTATCATTATTTTTGTGAAAGCAAATAATTACTTTTATATCTATGAAATTATATTTTATTGAGTTCGT
>Ga0208545_1001195_pt1 | contig 11708 bp, 9 predicted proteins | sample DEB08_DNA_12_FD_185498 | JGI IMG/M metagenome (GOLD analysis project Ga0208545, IMG submission 185498) | Aqueous microbial communities from the Delaware River and Bay under freshwater to marine salinity gradient to study organic matter... | ecosystem: Environmental > Aquatic > Marine > Coastal ... | reverse complement strand
AATAAAAAAAATTATTATTTAGAAGCAAAACAAAAACGGAAAAATAATGGAACAGTAGGAAATGGCTACACAATGGAGCATAAATCTGGATTTTTAACTTTCGAATAATCTACAATGACAAAATGCGAGGTATAGCCGTGTATAATATAAAATTACCTAATCCAGCAGAGTTGATATTGACTTGAAGATTTTTACGGTTTGCTGTTGTTGGAAGAGGCATAGCTATCACTTGATTTTGTCCTGCTGAGTATAATTCTAACTGGTTAGCCGCAAACAATGGATTTTGTAGATTATTCACAACATAGTCCGATTTAGACATCGCGGCTACAAAACGGTCATAGTATAGAGGCGAGTATGGAACAACTGAGCGACTGTCGGTCAATTCGACGTTATTACACGAGATACGGAAATTTGATACTGCGAGTGTAGCATCAATACCATTAGCATTTATAGGCATTATCACCGCATTTTCGGCTTGTCCCGCAATTTCAACTACATTAGTGTATCCAGTAGCACCATTACCAAGAAGTTCATAAGTATCGAACTGGGTATATAATACATTCTGGACGGCTTCTGCTGATTGAGGCATTTGTTTCAATACACATTCCATTCGTGTGAATTCGGCTGTTTGAGTTGTTGGTGCGACATTATCAATAGTCATTCCAGTAGCACCTCCTCCAGTTGTAGTCAATGTGAATAATGTACCATTGAAGGTAATTAGAAGACTTCCATTTGCGTTCTGGCTTATTGCTGTAATAGTTCTAAGGACTTGTGCTCCAGTTGTCCCATTAATCTCGCCAGTGATTTGAAGTTTTTGACCTACCCAATATCCAGATTGGTTCAAATTGGAATATTTTGCGAGTGTAGTTAATTCTGTTATAGCAGTATCCGCGGCAGGTTGGGCAATATCAACCATCTTTTCGGCGTTGGCGAGTTGGCCTGGTTCAATCAATTGTGCTTCTACATTTTCGAGGTTTAATTCTAAATGAACTCTAGTATCCCCCATAGCCATAAAATCAATTACATCGACATTACAGAAATCGAGAATATCACCAAGGCGTATCATAATAGGTGTGTTTAGGTTATTGACTGAACGGACAGAGCCAGTTTTATTAACATCAGTCCAAAGTCCATATTTTTGGCCGTTTGAAAGATTGAATAAACTATTAGCAGACATATATCGGTTGCTATCAACGTTAGTTTGTGATTGGCGGGAACTATCCATATTTTGTCGAAGGACATCTGTTCTACGAACGCTTTCAATCATACCTTTATTGGCTGATGAGATATGAGCGTTTCGGATTAATGCGACGTTGTTAAAATGGTTATTGTAATCGACACCAGCGTTTTTCCATCTTAGAGATGCTTGGTAGATACCTTCACCATCGGGAGCAGCACCACCATCTACGGTGTTCATCTGACAATATACTTGGACGAAACTGTCTTTTAATGATACCTTACCATATGAAGCAGGAATTACGAAATCTACTCTATTATTTGCTGGAGTAAATAGACCATTCTGCTGTGATTGGAGTTTAATGTATTTTTCGGAAGACATAGTTATATATGTCTATAATATAAAAAAAATAAATGATAAAATAATAAATTTATAATAATTCTAATGCCGATACACGCAATAATAATTCCTCTATAGTATTCTGTTGTTCTGTCATTTGTGTTTCTAATGTTGCTATTTTGGCTTTTTCTTCATTTAACTGGGAACTTAATTCCTTAGTAGCGGAAATATGATAAGCATAAATATCATTATAATTTAATCTTAAAGCCGTCTGGTTGCCTTCGCTATCTACTTCTTCACCCATAACACACCAAGATAGTTCTGGTATTTGTTGAACTTCTTGTGCTATTAATCCCGCTTCATCCATCCAGGAATATTGGTCTTTAACTGTAGGCCATTCGGCATCTGTAGGTATCCAATTTCCAACTGCTTCTGCTGGCTGTTCTATTATCTTTTCATATTTTTGAGGAGATAGTTGATTTATTAAATTTAGAGCGGATGATGAATTTATAACTTGTTCGTTATATTTTATTCTATCGTCGGAAGATGTAAAACCTCCACTTGAATACGTTCCTCCATTCACGGATAACATATAACCTGTGCCTTTGAAGCCATAACCAATAGTAGTATAGCCATTTAGTCCTGCTATTACTATACGAGAAGGAGAATTATCAGTAGTCGTATTTTGGTTGGCTGTTTTAAGATGGAGTTCTGTGCTATCAGTAAAAGAATTATTTGGATACATTACATTAATTTGAGGACTGAATGCATTACCCATTATAATTTTATTTACTGTGTTAGCACTACCAGATGTATTATTACCTGGAAGTTCTGTTGATTTATAAAAAGTTTGGTATCCATCTACGTGTAATTCAGTGCTTGGGGCATCTGTTCCTATACCAACCAAACCAGCCGACGTAATTCTCATCTTTTCGGTTGGACTAGCATCACTTATAGCCGTCCAAAAGGTCATCGCAGATGAACCATCAGTATCACCATCACTTTCTCTTACAACCGCTAACTGTCCTCCCAATTCGCTTACATTACCTGGCGGATTACCTTCAGCGACGTGGAAGTTGATACTGGGCCCATCACCCTTAACTAAATTTTGATTACTACCTTCAAAGGCTTGTAGCCTTAACATTTCAACAGGCGTGCCTGATGTGGTAGTCTGTTTTTTTAAATGTAATAAAGTTCCTGGGGCATTGATACCAATACCTAAATTTGTGTCTATAAATGTATCTCCATTGGTTTGTATTTCACATTTTCCATTAGAATTAAAAATTTTATCACTTGCTCCAGAGCCTCCAGATGTTAAATCAGTTTCCGCTACATCGAATGACTGCCAATAGATTTTACCATCGGATTTTGTGTATAGCCAACCATTTCCATCTACTGGTGCTGTAGGTGTCGCCTGTTCTTCATTAAAACAAAATTTACCATCTATATTAGTATCGCCAGTAGTATCTATCTTACAATATCCACTATCATTGGATATTATCGATTTGTCAATAAAATTTCCTGAAAAACTCATGATTTATAATAATACAATAAAATAGTTTTGAAGAAATTATTAGTTTAGAAGAAACTAATATGTAAAATACGACACATTCACATTATTGGCTGGTGTCTGGAAATAGACTTTAACATTGTCAGTTAAAACATTCGATACCGTCAAACAAAATGTATATTTAGTCCCATCGTAATATAGGTCAGCGTATTCTGGACTCGCCCAATAATTACTATTATGGTCTACAAATGCTATACCGATTTTTGCGGTAGATGTAGTTGTTGAACCCATTATAGATATTACCCTATCCTCTAATATTGAAATATCGCTTGATGCTGTGTTCGCAGATGATATAGTAGCATTTGTATATAAATCATCACCACCATTCCCAGAACTCCCAACAACATCCACGAAAAGTTGTGAATTCGAATTTGCCTGTAAATCTACTGATGAAGCACCGAATTTACCTTTAATTTGAATACCATCCGTGAGTGTTGAATCAATATTTCCTAATGAGGCATTTGCGGTTGTCTGTAAAGCACTGGTCGAGAACCCTGTAATTTGACCAGATGTTAGAGCAACATTTAGAGACCCATTAGTTTCAGTTCTTAGATTCACTTGGCTTCCACCTACCGTTTCACCTGCGACCTTCAAACCAGTGTTCGTTTCATCTACATCATTGATAGTTATCTTTAAATGCCCTGATGGGTCTATATTGACTGGTTCTAAATTATTCTGGTTGTCCATACCGTAGCACAATACTTGCTGTAATCCACCAGCACCTGATGCGATAGATGTGTCTTCACCTTTACTAACCTTCGCGTTTAGTGTAGCCAATGATGTATTTCCAGTAGTTTGTAGAGCACTTGTCGCAAAACCTGTAATTGCTGGTGTAGCTCCTTCTTGTATAGAAACTTTTAAATTTCCATTAGATAAAGCAGATGGTAAAATAACTTTGTTATCTATGGAAGCCAATGAAGTATTTCCAGTAGATTGTAGAGCAGATGTAGAAGCGTTTGTAGGTAAAACCGAAGAACTTACAACTACAGCCCCAGTATTACACGCTGTTATTTTTCCATCAATACTTGTGGTATCTCCTTTAATTATTCCCAAATCAGTAATCATAGTATCTTGTTTAGCAGATGTGGAAGCGTTTGTAGGTAAAGCCGAAGAACTTACAACTACATCCCCAGTATTACACGCTGTTATTTTTCCATCAATACTTGTGGTATCTCCTTTAATTATTCCCAAATCAGTAATCATAGTATCTTGATTAGCAGATGTAGAAAAACCTGTAATTGCTGGTGTAGCACCTTCTTGTATAGATACCTTCAAATTTCCATTAGATAAAACAGATGGTAAAATAACTTTGTTATCTATGGAAGCCAAAGATGTATTTCCAGTAGTTTGTAAAGCAGAGGTGGAAGCGTTTGTAGGTAAAACCGAAGAACTTACAACCACAGCACCCGTATCACAAGTGGTTATTTTAGAATTCATAGATGTCGTTTCAGTTGCTATAGTAGCCAATGATGTATTTCCAGTAGTTTGTAAAGCAGATGTAGAAAAACCTGTAATTGCTGGTGTAGCACCTTCTTGTATAGATACCTTCAAATTTCCATTAGATAAAACAGATGGTAAAATAACTTTGTTATCTATGGAAGCCAAAGATGTATTTCCAGTAGTTTGTAAAGCAGAGGTGGAAGCACCAGTAGCCAAAGCAGTACTTGAAACTACAACCGCTCCAGTATTACAAGCCACTACTTTAGTATCTAAACTCGTGGTATCTCCAGCAATTGTGGCTAACGAAGTATTTCCAGTATCTTGTTTGGCTTCAGTCGCTAACCCTGAACCTGAGGCACTTACTACCGCAGTTGTTTCTAATTTTCCATTAGCATCAATAGAAAGCGATTGCCATTTATTAGATGTATTGGAGCCATAAACGCCAACGGCTTGTAAACTGTCTTGATTAATTACTGGTGTTAGTTTCTGAATATTACTATCACTGTCTACAGCAGTATTATTCGCTATTTGCTGTAGCCAGTATTTATCACTTGACGCTATCAGCCTGGTTGATTGAGAAGACATATTATACAATAAACAGATAATATTATATTTGATAATAATATTATTATGTATTCGTCTGAACTTATAAGTGATAGTGCTAAATCTAGCGAAAAGAAAAAACCTAAAATAAAACTAAGTCAATTGTTTATAGGGATGCCGAAAATATCAATAGCCAAGGCAAAGCGTCCAAAGAATAGAAAAAAGCCATAATAGTGTTTCAGTTTAGTTAGTTCTAAAATTCCCGCTGAAGTGCGGAAGTTTAGGTGGCGTTTATTATGTTCGCACTTTCAAAGGCAATTATGGAGGCAAAATACCCTATCACCCTTAATTATTATAATATCTATTACCATTAAAATATTAAAAGGGGTATAGGGTGACGGGTTATAGGGTATTTATAAAAGTATTCTATAAAATGAGTATAAAATAATATTGTGAGACAACAATAATATTTAGTATATGTATATATGAATAGTTTTCAAAAACAGCATTAACCTATAACCCTTCACCCCCATTTAATATATGAGGGTGATTGTTTAAAAAAAAAAAATAAATTATAAAATCGTCCCTTTATTCTTATAAATTTAATATTTTGCGTATAGTTTCATTAAAATATTTCTCAAACATATATAATGTAAATTGTTTGCCTTTTTCTTTCTTAATTTTCTTAGTAAATCCATCATACTTACCTATTACTTGTGGGAATATATTAAAACTTGGAGGTGATTTTGAATTTTCAAAATATAAGTCCCACACTTCTCTTAATTTATTTGCCTTTATTGAGAAAATGAAATCATCAGTCTTATCTCTCAATGACCATTCCCCATACAGTTTATATTTATCCCTTGCTGTTTCACCTTGATGCGTCAATTCATCATTTCCAGTAATATCTAAAATAAATCTAATAGATGCTGGTAATGAGTATTCTTTTGCTTCTTGTATTCTATCATCTAAAACATCTTCTCTATGACCTTGTGGTGTATAATCATTATCCAAATTGTCGATTAAATATTCATATACACTATATAGCCAATCCTCATTATTCATATCTTTATATAATTGTTTCCAATACGCTTTATTTTCCTCACCTAATTCCTTTTTGAGTTTAGCCGAAGGTTCATATAAAACACTCCTTCTACAATTATTCTCAATATATAAGTCATTTTGCGAGTTGATTACATATAATTTAGTATTCGTGGTATTTATTGGTTTTTCATATTTTTCTTTTATATTGATTATTGGATTAGTTGTAATATCTTTCATTTTATTTATATGTTTCTTCATATTACCGAAATCGATTTCTTCAGTAATAACAATGGTGGATTTTAACATACTTAAACTACAAGAGTTTCCTACAATTTGGTCTAAATCATTAACGGACGAAACCGAACCATCAAACATAATTTTTCCCATAATTTCCCAAATGGTTGATTTTCCTGTTCCTGTGTGTCCTACCATCATCAATAGTATTTCACACATACGCTCAGGATATTTCAATTTAAATCCCAATAAATTTCTTAAATAGTTCGTTTTCATTTCGTCATAATTCGCAAGATTTTCAATTAACATCTTAAAATTATCGATATTAACAGTTGCCGCATTTTCAAATCTATGGACTTTATAAGGTGTTGCTAGATTGAATATATCAGAATTACCATTATATACTTCTGTTGAAAATGGTATAAAATCAACATTAGTGTATTGGCGTTTTGTTGTATCTTCTAACCATTTATCCCATATATTTGTGATTTTTAACTTTTTCTCCACATAATAAGAATACTTAAATTCCTTTGCGTAATCACATAAATCACCACGAGAAATTTGGAATGTCTTATCTCCGTGAGTTCTCCAATAAGCATTAGGAATTATTGTTTTGAAAATTTCTTTTTCCCATCTTTCTTTAACAATTTCATAAGGTTCGAACTCTATATCGTCTTCTACATCAATATCAAGTGGTTCAATACATTCAATAGGTTTCTCAATCAACTTTAGGTACTTATACCCACGTTTTTCCTTAATCATAGTTGTAAATTCTTCAATATTACATTTCTTAGTTGTATTGACCCCATCAAACATAGGCACCGACACATTTTCCTTTCCTATAAATTCAATAAGTTCATCTACTATAATTCTTTCTTCTTTTCTAAGTTCATTTCCAATCGCCTTGCTTTTATAATTTTTTCCTTCTACTAAATTGAATTCCATTTCAGCAATAATGGTGTCTTTTATAATAGCGATTTCTTTATTAAATTTATCGAGCCATACCTTTCCAGTTCTATAATTTAAATCACGATTTATTGCTTTAATAATATCGAACTTTTCTAATTCATTATCGGCTAATATTTCGTCCCTATTATTAATATAACTTTTAAGATATGATGTGCTACAGCCATCAATATTATTTCTTTCAATATATTCTAATAGTAATGTAGGCTCACAATTGACTATATCATAATCATAATATAGACCTTGAGTGATATAATTTTTAACGGATTTTATAAGTCCTTGTTGCGATACTCTATTACCGTGAGCGTATAATCTAGATGTTCCTTCAGTATCATTCCTACTAGGTTTATATCCAACATTAAATTCATAATTATTTTCTTTTAACATATTAAGGTAGTGTTCGATACTATCTAAATAATCTTTCGTTCCTTTGATGAGGTTTCCAAACTCATCATAGCAACTATCACCAAAAAACGTAGTTTTAAAATCATTTCGTTTTTTTATGAGTGTTAGACACTCCTTAACTTGCTTTTCGTTTGCTTTTTCTACACACATCATATTAAATCTATTTGCCGTCATCCTGATATAATATATACACAGAAAATAATTTTAAATCAATTTTTTTTATTTATCTTAATTATTTTTTTTTTCACTTAAAAATAATTTCTCTGTATATATTATATGGATGCTAGTAAATGTATATATTGCGACAAAAAAATGAATATTATAAAAAATGATTGGAAAACACGTAGGTTTCATAAAAGTTGCTACAAAGATTTCAAAGAAAAACAAATACTATCGTGGAAACTTCAAGGGTTAATGCCTATGTAATTTTCTTTATAAGCAATGGCTTCTTCTATAACTTGGTATAGCAATTTCGTATTTCATATGTATCTATGATACTATCCTAGAAAAAAATAGTATATTAAAATATACTCTTAATGTATATAATGAGCGATATAAAATCAGTAGTAATTAAAAAAAGTGAGCAACCAAAGAAACGTTATATGGCGATATTCACACGTGAAAATGGTAGAACAAAAACTATTAACTTCGGTTCTAAGGGGGCGAATACATTTGTCGACGGTGCTGGAGACAAGGTTAAAAGTGCGTGGGAAGCACGACACAAGGTTCGTGAGGACTGGAATAATCCCCTAACCGCTGGAGCATTATCGAAGCATATTCTATGGGGAGAAAGCAACAATATCAGTAGGAATGTCGTAGCATTTAAGAAGAAATTTAATTTAAAGTAAGTTCATATTTATTTATATTGTCATATTTTATTATGTCCGAGTTCGCAGATAGTTATTTCAATCAAAGTCGCACTCAAGATAGTTATAATGAGGCAGTAGCATCAGCCACAGGTCAAACACAAATGGGTCAAGCGAAGTTCGATAAAAACTTATCTAAATACCAACAGGAACAAGAGAAAGAAGCAAAAAAAGAGAGTGCTGTAGAAGCGACTACTGGCGTTATTGGAGGTGCTGTTTTCACTGAAGGACTTAGAGATTTAGTTGGAAAAGCAGGTAAGAAAGTAGTTAAGAAAGTAGTAGAAAAAGTAGGTGAAAAAGTTGGAAATGTCGTTGATGATATTGCTGATAGAGCCACAACCGCAACTAAAAACATTGTTAGTAAAGCGGCTGATAGTATAGTAGATAAGGCTAAATCGGCGAGTTCCACAGCACGAGATTTAATGAAACTTCCTGATGCTGATATTGAAGGGACTGAGAACCTAGTTAAGCGGAATGCTTTAAAATCACTACAAGCGAAAACTGAAAAACAATTTGGAAAGTTTGACCCAGCACAACAAGCAACCGACGCTACTGATAGTGGAGATTTAGGAGAACAAGCCCTAAGTGATGCTCGGGCTTTGACTAGTTCTGGAAATAATATACCTGCTACATTAGAGGGTCAAGAAGTAGATGATATTAACCCACTAGATTTTTTCAAGAGTTCTAAAGGATTTGATGCTGGTGGCGAATTAACACGTGGAAAAGTTGATAATCCATTCTCGGTCACGAGTCCAGAAAATAAAGAGGCTCTAGAGGGGGTAAAAGAAGTAAAATTATTTGGTACAAATGCCGAAGCACGTAGCGCACGCTTGGGAGACCAATTACAACCTTGGCGTGATATGATGGGTCCAAAAGGTCGTGGAGATATTAAGCCAAGTGAAATAAAATCATATAATCAAGCCACGGTGGAAGCACGAGCCAAGGCTAACGTCCCTAAACCTGACCCAGATGCCGATATAAAAGCATCTCTACCTGATGTAGATGAATTGGATACTCGCCCAGTAGCCCAGCCTCCTGCTCCAGAACCTACTCCACAGTCTGCTCCACAGTCTGCTCCTCAGTCTGCTCCTGAACCTGATGCCGACCTTGTTGGTAAAGATAGAGACCAAGATACTCAAGAAACCAATGTTAGTGATGATAGCCTTGCTGAAGACACTGGTGCCGAAGCGGATGCTGATGCTAGTGAAGTGGAAGAGGGAGGCAAGAGTGGTGTAAGTGAAACTAGTTTTGGTGCTGATGCTGGTGCTGAAGCTGGTGCTGAGACTGGTGCTGAGATTGGTGCTGACGCAGGTTTAGAAACAGGTGAAGTAATAGCAGATACAACGGCGGCTGCCGAAGGCGGTTTGAACCCAATAGCCGATATTGCCGCGATAGGTTTAGGGCTAGCAGGCGTCTTAGGAGGCATTTTTGGTAAGAAGAAAGCATCACCACCACCTAAACCTCCTCCACCTCCTCCGTTATTAAATCCAGCCGTAGCATTGGGAATATAAATGTTTGTTAATAGTATGAATTATGAAGAACTATATTGGAAATATATACTAAAAATATTAAAGGAAAAATACCAAAATAAAAAATCTAATATATAGTTAAGATGTAGTCTGCTTCGCCAGTATAACGATGTGTTAGTTAAACCTCCTCCCATTTTTTTTTTCTTTTTAAATTAAAATCAATAAATTAAGATTAATTTATTTGTTAATATTATAAAATGTCTCAAAACCAAATCGTCTATCATAGCGTTATAGCGGAGAACAACCGTGAAACTTATGGCGAATTCGACGTTGTTGATTTTCGTTGTCAGTTCCCTACACGTTCAATGAATTTAAACAGTGTTCGATTAACAGGTACATTTTCAGTCAAAGACGAAACTGGTTCCCAAGTAGTAGCACAGTCTTGTCAAATGGACGAACTTGTAGGTTCTCATAGTTTCTTATCTCAAGTTCAAACTTTTGTAGGTGGTGTATCCGTCGATAATATTTTAGAATATCCTAGAATGGTTAAGATGATTACCTCTGCTACAGAAAATCCCGCCGATATGTTTAACAGTGGAAATATTTGCGAATTGAAAGCACCTTGTCAATCCGTAGCCGAAGAACTTTTGCGTCAAGAAGGTATTAAATCCCAACAAGGCACACCAGTCAAGCGTGATTTAGATTTTTCGTGTAAGCCTATGATTTCATTAAATCAAGTTGTAGGTGATAAACGCACACTGTCATACACTAAGAGTGGAGATGTCCGTATGGTATTCACACTCGCACGTAATAACGCCGTTCTATTCGGTTTAAATGTTGTAGAAGGTTTCTCTTATACACTGTCCGATTTAAGGGTTGAATTCACATCATATCCCGATGATGGCGACACATCTACACCTATTATGTATAAACGTCGCCAAGGATTAAAACAATCTTTCGCTTCTACTACCGCCCAATTGAATTTCAACTTCCCTATGATGGCTAACAGGGTATATGGTTCTTATTTACCTCAAGCAGACGAAAATATCCCAGCAAAAAATAATCTCGCTTTGGCTAAACCTCCAAGTGTTTCAACAATAACCTTCTTCTGGAATAATGCTACCAATGAGTACATATCTTATCAACTCCGTAGTCAGCCAGAAATCATTGAGCGTTATATTGACGCTCTTGGTGATAATGGCTCTAACAGTGCCTCATTAATGAATATCGCAAACAATAATGCTTATGGATGTGGTTTAGACCTTGGTGAAACTGTTGATTTAATGGCTACAAAACTATCAGTAGTGATTGAAAGTGGATTACAAAGCGACACACCAATGCTTCTGTATCTGTATAGCGAAGGTATCGCACAAATGTAGATGTTTCAGTCATTATTTCTTATTTTATTAAATATTATTAATTCATTTTTATTGATTTTTATTGATTTTTTTATATTTATATATGTTATAAAATGTCTCAACCACAATCTCAAGTTCTCTATATAGACCCTTCTTACAATCAATCTAAGTTTAGAAGCGAGTTTAGACTACCAAGTCAAAACGGTATCTATATGTCTAATCTTCGCCTTCTCAATATCGGTGTATCAAAAGCATCTGCCGACGACCGTTCTTATAATGAACTTACAGGTGCTTTAG
>Ga0208545_1001184_pt1 | contig 11771 bp, 18 predicted proteins | sample DEB08_DNA_12_FD_185498 | JGI IMG/M metagenome (GOLD analysis project Ga0208545, IMG submission 185498) | Aqueous microbial communities from the Delaware River and Bay under freshwater to marine salinity gradient to study organic matter... | ecosystem: Environmental > Aquatic > Marine > Coastal ... | reverse complement strand
ATAATATGAAAACACATTTGATGAAAATAATAACAGTAATGGTAGTTGGATTAACTATGTATGCTAGTATATTGTTGTTAGATAAAGGCATTAATAATAATGCAGATGAGATAACAACTTTAAACAGGAAGATAACTTCTTTAGAAGCTATCAATCTGGAACTAGAATCAGATATTAATAATCTTAATATGATTATGAAAGGATTGAGAGGAGCTTTAAACGAAAGAGAAATACAAGTAGATATAGAGAAATACAAGTAGATATTAAAGTTCAAGAAGCTGTTGATAATAAATGGAAGGAGCAATCAGCTACAGGTGGGTTAGGTGTATTGACTGGAGACTATGCAGAGTTAGAGGAAGTAGAATGATAGGAGAACTAATAGGACTTGCAGTTGTAATACTGTTTATGTTATTCTGTATAACAGGAGTTGCATTAATAGTTATGGACAAAGAGAGGGAAGGAAAATGATAGATGGTTTCTTAACACCCATGAACAAAGAAGAGTTTAGAATGTGGGAAGATTATATTATAAGTTATAATCATAGTAATCCTACAGACCAGATAGCTTATGAGGTCACATGGAAGGACGATAATTATAAAGTAAAATTATTAAACTTAAAGGTTGACAGAGAGGGAGAGTAGTAGTATCATAGATACTTATTTCAGGTATGTCCAAAGGTGTAGCCCTCAACTAACCTTCCTGAACCTAAAGACATACGATTATATCGTGCTAGTTACTGGTCTAGTGCCAAGAAAACCAGACTAAGTTTTAAAAGTTTTACAAGGTGTTCGAGCTACTGTAAAATCTTTAGAGGTGGCAACACTTATTAAAGTTGTAGATGAAATGGGATGAGAACTAAACCGATTACCTTCCCTTGTAAAAAGTCAGTCGTTCGGTGACTCTAAAAGATAATGTTCGAGTGCTGGGTATCACTTTAAAGTACCTACTTTTAACTGGAGGGTTATTATGAAATTATATTTTAAATCAACAACACTAGATAAGAAGATAGCTTGGACATGGGTAGACATGAATAAAGCATACTGGCTTAGTTGGATTCCTAAGAAGTCTGATATCAAAATCGTTACAAGACTTAACAAAGAACAAAAGAAAGAAGCACGTGATGAACTGTGGGAAGAGTTACAATCCTCTGCACAATTCACACGTGATAGAAACAATGCAAGACGTAGAGCAAAAAGACTTGCACAAACAAATAAAACGTGATAGAATCTGAACACTTAATACTAAAAAACTAAACCATTGGAGGTAAATATATGTATGAGTATGTAGAAGGAAAAGCTATGTGGGCTAATGTCAGCACACCAAACACTAAGTTTGAACCACATAAGTATGGAATCGTGGTGTTGACTGATGAAGAGACTGCTATTAGATTAGAAAATGCAGGGTTATCCAGAGTAAGAACCAGAGATGGTCAAGCTAAGTATGACGAACCTGCTTTCTCATTTAGTAGAAAAGTAGAACGACATGATGGGACTACCAATCCTGCACCTAAGTTAGTTGACGGAGACGGAAACTCTTTAGATGTTAGTCTTGGTAATGGCTCTGAAGTTACTGTAAAGATTAAACCCTATACAGGAAAGTACGGTACGTTTGCAGAGTTAATAGCTGTAAAGGTTACTAATTTAATTGAATATACTGAACCAAGTTCAGACAACGAGGAATTTTAATATGATTATTACTATTAAGAATGATGATGGCGAATCAGTCTATGATGTTACTAAGATTGAGGACGAACAGAAGAGAGCAGGTGCTAACGTATCTATCAGTAAGATAGGAACATTGAATGTACTAGTAGAGGCATTGAACTATGCTTCACAAGGACATCAAAGCAATCTTGAATCTGTATTAAAAGATAGCCCAGAGGCTGTCGTTGAACAAGAAGAAGAAACTGTAGAAGCTTCAAGCGAAGACGAATCTTTAAACGCATTGAACTATGCTTCACAAGGACATCAAAGCAATCTTGAATCTGTATTAAAAGATAGCCCAGAGGCTGTCGTTGAACAAGAAGAAGAAACTGTAGAAGATTCAGAAGACGAATCTTAATTCATAGTGAGGGCTAACATGGATAAAACTTGGGACAAGCTACACCAACCCTGTCCACTTTGCAACAGTAGTGATGCTGTAGGAATCAACGAAGATGATTCAGCAAAGTGTTTCAGTTGTGGAGAATTTATGCCTAATTATACTAACGCATGTGGAGGAAAGGATATGCAAACAGCAAGAACGACAACGACAACTAAACAACCTGATGTGGTAGACGAGGGAAAATTTTCAGCCTTAACAGACAGAAAAATATCTCAAGCTACAGCCACTAAGTACGGGGTTAAATGTGTACACGATTTACAAGGTAATATCGTTAAACATTTCTATCCTTTCTATAATGGACACGAGCTATCAGCTACTAAGGTTCGTAACGTAAGGAACAAAGATTTCTTTTTATCCGGCAGTTACAACGATACAGGTTTGTTTGGTCAACAACTTTTCAAGGGTGGTAAGTACGTTACCATTACTGAAGGGGAGTGTGACGCTATGTCTGCTTATGAACTACTTGGTTCTAAGTGGGCTGTAGTATCTATCAAGCGTGGAGCAAACGGAGCAGTTAGGGATGTCAAGGAAAGCCTTGAGTTCTTTGAAGAGTTTGAGAATGTAATCATTGCATTTGATAATGACAAGGCAGGTAAGGAAGCATCTATTAAAGTTGCTAGACTATTTAAACCTAGTAAGGCTAAGATAGTTACACTACCTAACGGATTCAAAGACCCTAACGACATGCTTCGTTCTAACAGACATAAAGAGTTTGTTGAATGTTGGTGGTCAGCTAAAGTTTATACACCCTCTGGTGTTATAAATGTATCTGAACAACGTGAGAAGTTTCACAATCGTGAGAAGAAACAAAGCGTACCCTATCCTTATGAAGGACTAAACAAGAAATTGTATGGTCTTAGGGCAGGAGAACTTGTAACTCTTACAGGTGGTACTGGTCTTGGTAAGTCAAGTGTTACAAGAGAACTTGAACATCATCTTATTAAGAACACTACAGACAACGTAGGTATCATAGCACTAGAAGAAGATTGGAGAAGAACCATTGACGGTATCTTATCTATTGAAGCTAACGCTAGGTTATATGTTGACCAAGAACGTGAGAAGTTTTCTCAAGATGAACTAGATAAGATGTTTGATATTCTCTATGACGGAGAGAACAAGAACAGGGTGTGGGTACATTCACACTTTGGGACTAATGATATTGATGACATCTTTACTAAACTTAGATTCATGATTATTGGATGTGACTGCAAGTGGGTGGTCGTTGACCATTTACATATGTTAGTTAGTGCAGTACATGAAGGAGATGAGAGACGTGCCATTGATACTATCATGACTAGACTTAGAAGTTTGGTAGAAGAGACAGGTGCAGGAATCATTTTAGTTTCACACTTACGTAGAGTTGATGGTAACAAAGGACATGAGAACGGTATAGAGGTTTCTCTATCTCATCTAAGAGGTTCTAATAGTATTGGACAGCTTAGTGATTGTGTGATAGCCTTAGAAAGAAATCAACAATCAGATGATGAGGATGAAGCAAGAACTACAAAGCTTCGTATCTTAAAGTCTAGGTATACTGGAGATGTAGGCATGGCATGTAGAGTTATATATGATGCAGAAACTGGCAGACTATCTGAAATATCAGATGATGACATAACTTTTGATGCTAGTCTTGACGAGGCATTTTAATGGACTTAGTATTTGACATAGAAACAGATGACCTTAAAGCAACTCTGGTACATTGTATCGTTGCTCAAGATATGGATACTGGAGAGATATATAAATTCCCTCCAGATAAATTGAAAGAAGGTTATGACATGTTAGCTAATGCAGATACTTTAATAGGTCACAACATCATTGGGTTTGACATACCTATGGTAGAGAAGTTCGGTGGTGTTGACTTGTCAAAGATACCAGTCATTGATACTCTTGTACTATCAAGACTGTTTAACCCTAACAGAGAAGGTGGTCATAGCCTTGAGAAGTGGGGTTACAAATTAGGATATCATAAGATAGACTTTTCAGATTATCTTAATTATTCTAAAGAGATGTTGGACTATTGTGTTAGAGATGTACAACTCAACGCTGTAGTGTTAAAGAAACTTAGAGAGGAGAGTAAAGGATTCTCTAAACAATGCATAGCTATTGAACAAGGTGTAGCTAGGATAATGAAACAACAAGAAGTAAATGGTTTTAAGTTTGATTTACAATCAGCATTAATGTTACTTGCTGAACTTAGAGAAAAGAAACAAGCCATTGAAGATGAAGTTCATAATACATTTAAACCTAAGTGGGTAGATGATAAATTAGTTAAGCCCTACATCAAGAAAGATGGAGACTTATCTAAGCGTGGACTTACAGATGATGAGTATCAAAGATGTTTAGATACAAATAACTTTGAACCCTTTATGAGACAAACACTACAAGACTTTAATCTTGGTAGTCGTAAACAGATAGGAGAATATCTTATTGACTTTGGTTGGAAGCCTGAAAGGTTTACACCTACAGGTCAGCCTATAGTAGATGAGAAAACCCTATCAGCAATCACACACATACACGAAGCTAAACTTATAGCAGACTTCTTACTACTTCAAAAGCGTATAGCTCAAGTTGATTCTTGGGTTGAAGGAGTACAAGAAGATGGTAGAGTACATGGCTTTGTAATACCTAACGGTGCTATCACAGGAAGAATGACACACAGGAATCCTAACATGGCACAAGTACCGGCAATCTATAGTCCTTATGGCAAGGAATGTAGAGCCTGTTGGACTGTAGAAGAAGGTAATGTTTTAATCGGAGTTGATGCTTCTGGTCTTGAGATTAGAATGTTAGCTCATTATATGAATGACGAGGAGTACACAAATGAAATTCTCAATGGAGACATACACACCGCTAATCAAAAACTTGCAAACCTTGAATCAAGAGATAAGGCAAAGACATTCATCTATGCACTTATGTACGGAGCAGGAGATGAAAAACTTGGAAGCGTGGTCGGAGGAAGTACATCAGATGGTAAGAGAGCTAGACAATATTTCTTTGATAATAAGCCTACATTTAAGTCTCTTAGAGACAGAGTACAAAGAGCTTCAGCAAAAAATTATCTCAAAGGATTAGACGGTAGGAAGCTTTATGTTCGTAATCAACATTCAGCATTGAACACTTTACTACAGGGTGCAGGTGCTATCGTAATGAAACAAGCATTAGTTATGTTAGATGATGTGTTAAGATTAAATGCAATGGATTATAAATTCGTAGCTAACATACATGATGAGTAAATTCGTAGCTAACATACATGATGAGTGGCAGATAGAAGTACCAAAAGATAAAGCTGATTTCATAGGAAAATTTGCAGTAGATAGTATTGTAAAAGCAGGAACACATTTTAATCTTCGTTGTCCTTTGGATGGCGAATACAAGATAGGAGATAACTGGAGTGAAACCCACTAAAGAAGACAGAAAGAAATTTGATATTGACTTAGAGTATGGAGAGATAAGAGAAGATAAAATAAAAGACATGCTAACTGGTAAGAAGATAGAAGTTAAATCAGAAAAAGGTATGTGGATGAAGACAGGAAACATATGTATAGAGTATGAGTCTTGGAACAAACCATCAGGAATAAGAGCAACGGAATCAGACTATTGGTTTCATAACTTATGTGTAGGAGACAATGAGTTCTGTACTCTTGTATTTAAAACAGATGTACTTAGAACTATTGTTGATGACCTTGATAGTTTTAAAACTGTATGTGGTGGAGACCATAACGCTAGTAAAATGTTCTTAGTTAATCTTCAGAAATTATTCTCATCAGATGTCATAAAAGCATTTAAGGAAACTGAAGATGAAAAAAAATAAAAAAACACTTGACACATTAGTAGAAGATATATATAATGAATTGTCGGCATTAGGAAAAGGCGAACATCTTAACATAGATGAAGAGTCAATCGAACAGTTTGGAGAGTCTATGAAACAGATTCTACATGACTGGTCACACCCTAGCCCAAGAGGTAAACCTAGTTTAAGAATGTCTAACATAGGTAAACAGCCTAGACAATTATGGTATGAGATGAACTCTGATTCTGATAATACAGAAGTCATATCTCCACCTACATTTATTAAGTTCTTGTATGGACACTTACTTGAAGAGATAGTTTTATTTCTTGTTAAGTTATCCGGACATGAAGTAACAAGTGAACAGAAAGAGATAACAGTATCTGGAATTAAAGGACACATGGATTGTGTTATTGATGGAGAAGTTGTTGATGTTAAGACTGCTTCTAACTATGCCTTTAAGAAATTTAAAGATGGTACTCTAGCAGAGGATGACCCATTCGGATACATGGCTCAATTAGCAGGTTACGAATCAGCAGAAGGAACTACTCATGGTGGTTTCCTTGCTCTTAATAAAGAGTCTGGAGAGTTAGCTATGTTCAAGCCTGATAACTTTGATAAGCCTAATATCAAAAAGAAAATAACTGATATTAAAAAGGCTGTTAAGTTAGCAACACCTCCTGATAAATGTTATGATGATGAACCAGATGGTAAGTCTGGTAACATGAAACTTGCAAGGGGTTGTACTTGGTGTAGGTTTAAACATGAGTGTCACGAAGATGCTAACGATGGTAAAGGTTTAAGAGTATTTAAATATTCAACAGGTTATAGATACTTAACTCAAGTACCTAAAGTTCCTAATGTTATAGAGGTAACACAAATATGAGTGGTAAGAAATCAAAACTGTTAAGACGTAAGGCTGAAGGATTACTTATAGGTTGGATTCAAAGCATGACTCCAGAAGGAGAAGATGCTAGTAAGATTAATAAGAAAAACTTACATGAGTTTCTACCAGAGCAAACACATATCTTTGCTAACAATAGATTTATGTTAAGTGCTTATAGTCTTAGATGGTTCTATAAGAAAGTAAAACAAAATCCTAACTTTCATTTGGAAGAGTTAAGTGGTTAGAAGAGTACCTAGAAAACCTAGACCAAAGAAAGTAAATGTACCTAAAGGGTATGACAGTTTATGGGAAGCAACCTTACATGAGACTGTACTACAAGAATGGAAACATCATTGGGATAATATTAATTATGTTGTTAAGCATAAATACGAACCTGATTTTGTAAAGGTTATAGATGGTAAAACAATTTTACTAGAAGCTAAAGGTAGGTTCTGGGACTATGCAGAGTATAGTAAGTACATACATGTTAGAGAAGCTTTACCTAAAGACTATGAGTTAGTCTTCTTATTTCAGAAGCCTTTCTCTCCAATGCCTCAAGCTAAGAAAAGAAAAGACGGAACTAAAAGAACCCATGCTGAATGGGCAGAGACAAATAATTTTAGATGGTATAGTGAAGATACACTACCGGATGAATGGAGAAATGATGAACTATAAATTTAACGAAGATAAAATATTAAATGAATTAAAAGCTTACGTAGGTAATACGTATGACCAACACTATGCTAATGGTAAGTACCAAGCAACAGATATGATAATTGATTCCGGATATGGAGAAGGATTCTGTCTTGGAAACATTATGAAATATGCTATGAGGTTTGGTAAAAAGGATGGTAAAAATAATTTAGACCTATATAAAATAATACACTATGCTATAATAGCAATCTACGTAAACAATAAGGAACAAGATAATGGTTGAAGATAAGATAGGTACTAAACAATACTTAGGTATAGAAATAGATTATGACAGAGAAAAAACATTTGATAAGTTTAGTCTTGATACTTTAAAAGATAGATACTTATGGGATAACGAAACCCATGCACAGGAAGCTTTTGCAAGAGCATCAGTATTCGGTGCAACCTTTAAAGGAGAAACAGATTTTGAATTGGCTCAAAGACTTTATAACTACAGTTCCCAAAGGTGGTTCATGTTTAGCACTCCTATACTTAGTAACGGAGGAACAACTCGTGGGCTTCCTATCAGTTGTTTTCTTAATTATGTTCCTAACTCGTGGGCTTCCTATCAGTTGTTTTCTTAATTATGTTCCTGATAGCAGGGGTGGTTTATCAGCTCATTATGATGAGAACATATGGTTGGCAAGTTCGGGTGGCGGTATCGGTGGCTATTGGGGAGACATTAGAAGTAACGGTATATCTACTACTCATGGCTCTCGTTCTACTGGCTCAATTCCTTTCATGCATGTAGTTGATTCCCAGATGTTAGCTTTTAATCAAGGCACAACTAGACGTGGTTCTTATGCGGCTTACATGGACATCAGTCATCCAGAGATTGAAGAGTTTATTAACATGCGTAAAGAATCCGGTGGAGACATCAACAGAAAGAATCTCAACATACATAACGGTATAAACATTACTGACTCATTCCTTGAAGCAGTAGAGAAGGATGATGACTGGAGATTGATTGACCCTAAGACTAACGAAGCTGTTAAGATAGTAAACGCTAGAGACTTATGGTGGCAAATCATTCATGCAAGAGCAGAGACAGGCGAACCTTACATGATTAACATTGATACTTGTAATAAACATTTACCTAAAGCACAAAAAGATTTAGGTTTAAAGATACGACAAAGTAATTTATGTTCAGAGATTACCCTACCAACAGATGAAGAAAGGACAGCAGTATGTTGTTTGTCTTCTGTAAACTTGGAACACTTTGATACTTGGTCAAAGGATGATGACTTCATACAAGATTTAATAACCATGCTTGACAATGTTTTACAGCACTACATTGACAATGCAATAGATACAACACAGTTAGGAGAATATAGTGCAAACTTTAAAAGATTTCAAAAATATGTTAGAGAAGGTAAAGAAGGATTTACTAAATCTGCGTATTCGGCATATAGAGAGAGAAGTCTCGGACTCGGTGCAATGGGCTTTCATGCTTACTTACAAGGGAGGAACATTCCTTTTGAAGGAATCTTTGCGACTGGCTTTAACTACAAAGCATTTCTTTATATCAACACTAGAGCAAATGAAGCTACCAAAGAGTTGGCTGCCCAACGTGGAGAAGCTCCTGATATACATGGGTCAGGTAAGCGTAATGCTAACCTCATGGCTATTGCTCCTAACGCTAGTAGTGGCATTATATGTAGTGGCACTTCCCCTAGTATTGAGCCTTATAGGGCTAACTGCTATACTCACAAGACCTTATCCGGCTCTTACCAAGTTAAGAATAAATACCTTGAAAAGGTTTTCAAATCTAAGGGGTTAAAGGGTAAAGAGTTAGAGGAAGTTTGGAAAGATATATCAGCTAACGAAGGTTCAGTACAGCACTTAGATGTTCTTACTGATGATGAGAAAGAAATATTTAAAACAGCTAATGAGATAAATCAAATATGGATTGTTGAACACGCTTACAAAAGACAAGAGTTTGTTTGTCAAGCACAGTCTGTTAATCTATTCTTTACTCTACCTAAAAGTACAGAGCCACAAGAAGTACATGATGAATACATGCAGTATGTAAATGATGTACATTGGTATGGTATGAATAAATTAAAATCGTTGTATTACTTCAGAACTAATGCAGCTAGAAATGTAGAGAATGTAAACACTAAAGTCCCACGTATAAGATTAGATGACGTGGAATGTATAGCGTGTGAGGGATAGTCATGGATTGTTGGCACTGTAAAACACAATTAATATGGGGCGGAGACCACGACATAGAAGAAGAGGATGAGGATTATATAATGGAAACTAACTTAAGTTGCCCTAAATGTAATTCATTAACAATAGTATATTTACCAAAGGAATAAAAGTTATGAGCTTATTAAAAACTAGAGATTATTATAAACCGTTTGAGTACCCATGGATGTATGAGTATTACAAACTACAAAACCAAATGCATTGGATGCCTGAATCAGTTCCTTTACATACAGATGTAAAAGATTGGCAGGATATAAGTCCTGAAGAAAAACATTTACTTACACAAATTTTCCGACTGTTCACACAGTCCGATGTTGACGTAGCTTCGGGCTACATAGATAAGTATATGCCTATCTTTAAAAAACCTGAAGCAAGAATGATGATGTCATCCTTTGCTAACATGGAATCAATACATCAAGATGCGTATAGCTTACTACTTGATACAGTTGGTATGCCTGAAATAGAATACAAAGCTTTCTCGGAGTATGAAGAGATGGCAGACAAGCATGATTATGTTGGTAACTTTAAACCTCTTAAATCTGACAAGAGAACTATAGCTAAAACTTTAGCAGTCTATTCAGCTTTTACAGAAGGACTACAGTTGTTTAGTAGCTTTGCAATCTTATTAAACTTTCCAAGGTTCGGTAAGATGAAAGGTATGGGACAGATTGTTACTTACTCTATACGTGATGAATCAATGCACGTTGAAGCAATGACAAAGTTATTCAGAGAGTTTATCCAAGAGAACATAGAGATATGGACAGATGATTTCAAAGGAGAGCTTTATCAAATTTGTAGAGAGATGGTTGAACTTGAAGATAAGTTCTTAGACTTAGTGTTTGAGATGGGAGACTTACAAGGACTAACCAAGAAAGATATGTATGCTTATAATAGATACATAGCAGATAGAAGATTATTACAGTTAGGATTAAAGACTAACTATGACCAGAAAGAAAATCCACTTGGTTGGATTGATGAAGTCATGGGTGTTGAACATCAGAACTTCTTTGAGGGTAGAGCTACAACATATATGAAAGCAGGGTTACGTGGTAAACAGGACAATATTAAATTCACAACCTTAGAGGATTAGAATGATTAACAAAGACGAAGCTAATTTAGTAAGCTTCAAAATTATCTTAACAAGAGATAATAAAATAATGACAGAGTTTAGTATGCTACCAGAGAATATGGTTGATGAGGTGTTCCCTCTTGATGATAGACCATTAATGAAAACTATTATTAGAAACGGTAAAGCTAAACTAGAAAACCTACACGATTACTTTCAAAGAGAACTTAATGTTCTAAAGTAGTATAGATAATAATATCATCTTTCTTACCCTTAACTTTTATAGGGTCTAGATAACGAGTGGGTATATCAGAGTTCATAGCTGTGGTATACCCTATTACTATATCCTCTCCTACTTCTTTAGTAGAGCTTTCTAACCTAGCCGCTAGATTAACAGCGTCTCCAATTGCAGAGTAATCAAACCTTGTATCGCTTCCCATATTACCTATTACCGCCTCTCCTGTATTTATCCCTATACCTATCTCTATTCCTAAATCGGCTTCAGCCATATCTTGTTTTATTTTCAAGGCTGTTTGAATTGCTTTGGTTTCGTGTCCTTCTAAATCTATAGGTGCATTAAAGATAGCCATCATTGCATCTCCAATGTATTTATCTACCATACCACCGTACTCTTTAACTGCATTAGCTTGTATGGTTAGTGCCTTATTCATTATCTCTGTAACTTGTTCAGGTTCTAAAGTCTCTGACAAACTTGTAAAGCCTCTAACGTCTGTAAATAAAAACGTACAACGTCTTCTATCTCCGCCTAACTTCAGAAGCTCCGGATTATCTTGGAGTTGTTTGACTTGTCTTGGGTCAAGGTAATGTTCAAACTGTTTCTTTATAAGCTGTCTAAGTTTGAATTGTGTTCTAAAGTTTAGATAGAATTGTAGGGTAGCAATAAGTGTCATACTTATCATGCTCCATGTAAAGTCTATCAAGATATTAGAGCTTACAAAGTGATACTCCATATATCCCATGAGAGAGAACAAACCTAAGAAGGATACAACACCCTTAGTGATACC
>Ga0208545_1001182_pt1 | contig 11788 bp, 4 predicted proteins | sample DEB08_DNA_12_FD_185498 | JGI IMG/M metagenome (GOLD analysis project Ga0208545, IMG submission 185498) | Aqueous microbial communities from the Delaware River and Bay under freshwater to marine salinity gradient to study organic matter... | ecosystem: Environmental > Aquatic > Marine > Coastal ... | reverse complement strand
AAAACTGTTGGCGTATCTCAGGCTCAAGAGGCTGCGTTAGGTGTGGCTAGAGATGATGTTATCTCTATTGATCCATCTACAGGTAAGCCAGTTGCTCTTAAGATTGCTGAACAGTATGGCTCTATACGCGCCCGTGCATTTACAGATATTATTAACAGAAGATTTGAAGAATCTATCTCAAATGAAATAACTACTAAGGGCATAGATTTTGCAAACAAGTATCCTAGCTCTGCTGTTTTTAATGAGGAAATGTCTAGGTATATTCAAGACTTAGTTGATTCTTCTAATGGAATGTATAGCGAGTTTATACAAGAAACTGGTACTGTTTATATAGCTAAAGCTACAAAGACATTGCAAAGTGCGGAAAGGGCTGCAGCTAAGTCTGCTGCAAAAAATGCGGCAGAGTTTACAAAACAAGTAACAATGAGAAAAGCAATAGAGCTTTCTGCTGCTGGCGGTGATTCTGTAGAAATAGATGCACAGTTTAAAATTGCACAAACTGCTATTGAAGATGATTATAAACTTGATAGAAACGTTTCTCAATATTTTGCGTCTATGGACGAGCTTAATCTTGCTAGAGCAAAATCATCTATTGGACATTTGCAAAGTGTTACTGCTGGCTTAACTAAGTCTCAAATCCTTACAATAAGCGCAGCTATAGAAAACCCATTGTCTTTAGGTTTGCTTGGTGATGAATTAGCTGAATATAAATCATTGATTACCTCAATTCACAGCAATGCAAACTATCAAGGTTTAGAAAAACTTTCAACTTTGTTTGATGGTCAGGTGTCAGATCAAGAATCTATAAACATAGCAGAGTACAATGAAAAAACTCAGGCTTTATTAGATTCACAAAATCCAACAACGCAATACCATGCTCATAAATTTCATACTAGCAATGTATTTAATGAGGCAGTTGTTAATAAAGACAACATGGGCAAGGCATCAATGCGATTGCCAGCAAGGTTATTAAGCAAAACTGTAATTAGTTTTTTAGCTTCTAGTACAACAGATAACGACAAAAAAATTATCACTGCTGTTCTTGGTTCTTTAAACAGTTTAAATTCTAATACTGAATTGCTTAAACAAATACCTGACACATCAATAAAGAATGATGTTAAATTTATTTTAAGCAACTATACCCCTGAACAAATAAATATTTTAGTCGCTGATATAGATAGAGTTCTTAATGATGCTGCTAATTTAGATACGGAAACAAAAGCAGAAGAAAAAGCTGCTAAAACTCAACTTAGATTAGCCAAGGAAGAAGCTGATGCTAGATTTGTTTTGGCAAATCAACCAGCATATCTTGAGATGTATGGCGCGCTGTTAGGTGAATTAAATATTGAAACAGATAAAGATAGGGCTATGGTTCTTGCTCAAGAGCTATATGATCATGTTGCAAATGCAGACCCTAGACTTGTTTCAAACGATCATAGAGTTAAAGCAAGTAACTTGTTATCCTCTAAAGCGCCTTCGTTAAAGAACGCTCAAGCAAAAAAAGGTTCTGCTTTAAAAACAAATGAAGCCATTAGACTTATCTCATTAGGTATTAATAATAATGAAATAGTTGGCGAATCTGCATTTGATAGAATTGATGAACTAAGAGAAATAGTTGAGGCAGCAGAGCTTACTAATTTTCATACTGATACTGTAATTAATAGCTGGTATAAACAAATAGATGATCTTGCTATTGCTGTTAAGAAAAATAATAAAGCAACTATCTTTCAAGAAAACAATAGTGCATTGCAAAGTATTATATCTTTGTTTAAATCAAATGCAGCTAAAGGCATTGTTGATGAACAACTTTTAACAAACAGTCTTAAGTTTATTAATCAATTTGAAAAAAGTTTTCCTACAGAGTTTAACGCTACTTCAAGAGAAGAAGCTAAATCTATTCTAATGCAAAATCATTCTACTGCTATTTCTACAGTTGCTATACAAGATTTAACTAGCGGCACTAATAGCAGGGGGCTTAGTCCAAAGGTTATTGACGAAGCTATAGCTGTAGGAAGATCAGGCATTGATGCTGTTAATTCTAAATATGGAGACACAAACACTGTAGCAAGCAAATTAGCTCGCACAATAGCAAAAATTTCTGGCACTCCATCATTTGCTAGTAACTTAAACACTATTATTGGTACAATAAAAAACACTAATGACGGACTTTGGCAAACATTTACTGAAGAACAAAATAGAGAGAATGCTGTTGCTAGAGTAGAGAATGGCACTGGAAGTCCAGCAGATGCAGACATTTATGTAGAAGAACGCTTAGACCCGCTTGTAGATGGCCCTGTTGATTATCAAGATCAAAACCTTTGGCAGAATGAATTTGGTCAACTAAGTGCTTACTCACAAGAGTTTATAAAGTTAGCTAACCTTGGACACTTACCTAAATCATTTAAGAACTTAATGGTAAGCATGGCAACGGGTGGGGTGTCAGGCAATGAAACTATTCTTAATGTAATCAATGCTCTTAACAATGCTGACACAAACGGCAAGCCAATTAACATACTAACACAAATGCCTAACTTAACAGATCAAGAGTCTGACGCAGCGGTTCGTCTTTCTTATGCTCAAGACTTGGCAGAGTTTAGTCAACAAACTCTTTCAGAAGCTCTTGCTACAATTCTTGGCCGTGAATCTGAAATGAAGATGTCTATAAATGATTACAGTAAAGATGTGCTTGATGCTAAAATTCCTGAATGGGTTGCTGAAACGTGGCCTGATGCAGACTTAAAATCTAGGACTTTACTTAGATTTGCAACTAAGGAAGCGTTTATTCAAGGTGCATCTACAGCAGAGGATGTTAAGTCTAGGGTTCAATACTACATTGATAATCATTTTGTAGAAGATCAGGATGTTATTGGCCCTACTGTAGACGGCAAAGTTTCTGGTGGCAGACAGCTTTTGCCAGATGAAATTACCTTTATGAACGCTAAAATAAATGCAGCATTAGCACAAAGCTTTAGTCCTGAAGAGCAAGTTAAGTTTTTAAAAACTGTTGATATGCAGCCCGAAGGTGAATCTATTGGTCCTTTGTTTGGTGCATTATCTGGTGTTCAACAAACTTTTTACAATATACTTTCTGGTGATAAGAGAGTGGATTTAGAATGGAAGTTAAAACCGAATCCTACAAAATATGGTCTTTATGATTTAATGATTTTGACTGAGGCTGGTACTTATGTGCAGCGTACTCATGACGTTGAGCTAGAGGGAAATACTATAAAAGTTCCTATGTCTTTTGATGTTATTGATTACAGAGGCAAAACTAGCACAGCTCATTTGAATGAACTTTACACAACTAGATTGCAAAATGCGTTTAAGGAAAATAACGGAAACTCATTTAGTACATTTGTAAACTCTCGCAATGTGTTTATTGATGTTGAAGGCTTTGGACATGATGTATCAGATGATGAAGCTAAAGCTAGGTCTGCTTTACTTTTTGTTCGTGATCCTTCGTTGCTTGAAGAAAATGAAAACAAACAAATTTTCTTTGATCTTGTAGACGAGGGCTACATTGACGAAGCTCATGTTCCCATCTTCTTTGAGGGAGTAACTGGCATACAGTACTTACCTAGCTTCAAGGCAGAAACTGGCATTCAACCATTTGCTAGAGTAGAAAAAATTACAAGAGAAAATACAACTATTCCTACTGAGATAGGGCCTGACAATCCACAACCACCAGCCACTATATCTATGGTCATGAATAACTTTAAGTTAAACATGAGAAATACAACTGAAGCTGAATGGAAAGGTATGTCTAAGGAGCAACGCACCGATGCAGGTTTACCTACAAAGTTACCTATACCGGGCTATTTTATAACAAGCAGGTTTTTTAAACCAACACCTCAGTCATCTAACTGGCGCAAGAGATTTCATCATGCTCTTAACTTAGGTGATGCAATGTCTTTGTATAGTCGCAGCGAATGGGAAGCTATGGATGAATCAGAACGAATAAGTAAAGGACTTCCTGTCAATGACATTGATTTAGATACTGCTGGTGGTTACAAAAAATTTAAGAAGAGCAATTAAAAATGGCTGAGATACTACCACAGAATATTTTAAACCCTAAGCCTTTTGGTGAGATTCCCTATGAGCGTGACGATCCTACATTTGGTCAAACATTTATTAGCAACACAGAGCAACTGCTTAGACCTGCGGCAGAGGGCGCTGCTAAGTTACTCATGCCTAGTGTGTTTGATAACAATACTGAACGCGATCCTACATTTGATTTTAACAATTTCTTAACTGAAAAAAATATTGATATTAAATCTAATGACGGTCAGTATCTATCTAATTACTCAGCTAATGCTGTCCAAGCTCAAGAGCATTACTTAAAGTTACTTAATCGTAAGGAAACTCAGAGGGCTATAGAGCAAGCTGGATTTCTACAGCAAATGCTTGCCGATCCTATCCTTTTTGCAGAGGTATTTACTCCGCTAATCTACATGAAAGGCTTTCGTGCTGCTGCATCTGGCGGTAAGTTTTTTGCAAACAAGGCGTTGCAGTCTCAGGTTGATAACGCTTTGTTAAAATTTCAAGGCTTGTCTAAAGCTAAACAAGTTGCAGCAGTAGCTGGTGCAGAAGCCCTTGTGTTTGAAGGTGCACGAAATGTAATTGAAGGTTTCAATGCCACTCAGGCCGAAGGCCAAGATGCAATGACTTCTTTAGTTAAAGAATCCTTAGACACTACCATGGCTATTTCTTTAGCTGGTATATTTGGATTAACGCTTGGTAAGGGTTTTAGTGTTTACTCTGATGCAAAGCAAAGGACTACATTAGAAAATTATCAAGCTACTCTTAATGCAGCAAGGGTATTCCAAAAAGACATAGACGCTGTTCCTGCTGGTGCTGGTGATCCAGATTTTATTGGCCCTGTCATGCCAACAGAAACAAAACCATTTACAGAGGGTCAGCTTGGATCATCTAGTAAAGCAGAAACTGTAACTCTTGCAGATGAAATGCCTGATCTTAAATCTACTGATCTTGATTTCATGGGGTCTTGGTTTACTGAGTCTATATTTTACAAGGCATTACCTACATCTGTTAAGTCAGTAATATTATCTGATGCTCCAACAATTACTAAGCTAAAGTTTTTAAAGATAATTAACGATTCTGGCGTTGGCTTTAAGTTAAATCAAACGGGTAACTCTATTGGTCGTTCTGTGTTTCAAGAGTCTGGTGAGCTTTCTGGCAAGTGGGTTGGAGTTTATCGTGAGATTCACAATGTATGGTCAGAAGTAAATCCAAGCGGTGGCGCTACTGTGCTTGATGTTCCTATACAAAACGCTATTGAAAAAATTAAAAAGATAAGAGGCAAAGAAAACTTAACCTTTGAAGATTTTGGGCAGCACATAGTTAATTTGTATTTAACTAAAGCGTCTGATGTAAGTCCGCTTGAGGCTAGAGCCTTAGAACAAGTGCGTAAATATTTTGACGAATGGGATCAAAGGCTTAATGATGTAGGTTTGCTTGGCTTTAACGATGTTCTTGTTAGAAGAAAGTCTGACATAGAAGGCCGATTGACCAGTATGGAGTCTGTTACTCAAGGCATAATTAAAAGCAATAACAATTACTTAACAGGTAGATTGTCCAAAGCAGAAGCAGACCTTTCTAAGAAACAAGATTTGTTAGCTAAACTTAATCAAACATTTAAAGATAGAGGCTTAACGGCAAAGCAAACCGCATTTAAAGCAAGGCTTGAAGAAGAGATACCTATAGCTAAAGCTAGAGTTGATGATTTTAAAAATGCGTTAAATGTATCTAACGTAACTAAAACTGCAGGGGATGCGGTTAAAGTGTTAGATGATTTAAAGCTAACTGTTAAGGCTAGGGGTGCTATAGAAAACCTTGACACGCACACTGTACTAATGCGTGAGCGCCTTGATAATGTTAATGCTTACCTTGATGGCACGGCTGTTGAGAAGGGCTTGAGAGAGCCGTTCTTCCCTCGTTACTTTAATCGTAGAGCTATTGATGCTGACCGCGAGGGCTTTGAGAATATTATTACACAGCATTACATAGAAAATCCTAGCATTTGGTCTTGGGATGACAAAGCAGAACGCTTTGTTGAAAAGGTTTTAGACGGCAGTGAGCGAATGGCTAGGGGCAGGGCTAAAGAAACTGTTGCTAAGATTATGAATGAAATAGATGATGATGGTCTTGAAGGCGCTTACTTTGGCGCAGGTAGATCAAAGCACATGATTCATAGAGCGTTAGATATACCTAATGAAAAAATTAAAGATTATATAGTTACTGATCTTAAACAGGTTATGATTGCGTATCATTCTAAGATTGCACCTAAGTACGCCTTTGCTCGGCAGTTTAGAACTGATAGCGGAAAGCCAGCTACATTAGATGATTTGATTGCAACTAACACTAAAGAAATGAAGTCTGCAGGTACTTCTGAAAAAACAATAGACATGGTAAACAAAGAGTTTGTTGCTAGTTACGACAGGATTGTAGGGCGTGTGCTTACTAATCCTGACAGCATACAAGCTAGAACTGCTGATTGGTTACGCACAGCAACACAATGGACTTATCTTGGTGGCGCTGGTGTGGCCGCGGTTGGTGATTTTGCTAACGTATTCATGGATCATGAAATGCGAATCATAGCTAAAGGTTTGATTTCTTTAGCTGATGGCAATAGTTTAAAGATGGCTCGTAAAGAGTTAAATAAATCTGGCGATGGTATAGAGATTATAGCTGGCACTGCTCACATGCGGCAGATGGAAAACATATCGCAAGACCCATTTGCTAATGGAATGACTGATAAAATTAACAATGGATTTTATATAGCAAATCTTTTGGCTCCTATTACACTAGCAACTAAACATATGGATGCTTTGTTTAGAGGTCATACTATTATTGAGGCATCAATTCGTTTAGCTGGCGGTAACGCTTCTAAGTGGGAACAGGAATTTCTAGCCCGATATAATATCACTCCTGATTTAGCGGCAAGAATTGCTAAAGCTCCTGTAGAAACAACTAAGAATAATTTGTATTTGCCTAACACTGACGCATGGCTAGACGAAGGCGCGCTTACTGCATTTCGTTCTGCTTTAAGGTCTGGTGTTATGAACAGAATTATTATGGGTACTCCTGCTGACAAGCCCCTTATGATGTCTGGCAAAAGCTATGTACCTATGAGCGTTGGTAAACAAGTTGGCATGAAGGAAAGCAATAGAGTTAAAGGGTATGCTGAAATAGAAAGCCCATTACTTTCTTTGCCTTTTACATTTTACACCTACACAATGGGTGCGTTTAACAAGATCACAACTAACTATGCTCAAGGTATGGTGCGTAATAACTTTGCTCATTTAGTGATGGGTATGTTCTTTGGTTATCACATTGTTAAGTTTAGAACACCAAGCTGGGCATGGGATGAAATGGATGCAGAAGATAAAGCATTAAGAGCTTTTGATTTCTCAGGTCTTGCAGCTTTGTATAGCGATATGTTTTACCGCAGCTTAGATATGGGTATGTCATTTGACTTAGTTAATCCCACACCCTTTGAACCTAAGTTTAAATCTGAGCCTGACGCAGTAGGTGGTGTTGTGTCTATCTTTGGTGCGCCAGCAGACTATACATACAACCATGTTAAGATGATGCAGGAGTTTGCTAGGGGTAACTACTCTACTGGTTCTGAAATGGCAGTTAGAAACACGCCGTTAATATGGAATATGTTTACTAAAAACATGGCGAGTGATTTGAAAAACTTTGTAGGAGATTCGTTTGATGATGCAGAATAATTGTGCGTTGCTATGGGTTTTATCTACTGTTAGCAGAACCGAAAGGAGTGCAGTATGACTATTAGTTTAGCGCAAAACGCAGCGCGTGTATCTTACTCTGTAAGTGAGGGCGCTACACAAACATCGTTTACTGTATCATTTGAGTTCTTTGATGATGCTGATCTTAACGTATATGTAGATGGCACTAAGAAAACTCTTACCACGCATTATAGTGTAAGCGGTGGTAGTGGTTCTACTGGCGCAGTAGCTATATCAGTTACAGGGGCTACTGGTGGTAGCACTGTAGTTATTACCAGAGACATTGCGCTTGCTAGAACAACTGACTTCCCTACGTCTGGATCGTTTCAGATTGCCACGCTTAATACTGAGCTAGATCGCTTTACTGCTATTGCTGCTGATCTTAAAGATTCTGTTGATCGTTCATTGCAGCTTACTGATTTTGATGCTGCTGCCTCACTGGTTCTTCCTGCTGTTGATGATCGTAAGGGCAAGGCTCTTATATTTAATAGCTCGTCTGGTAATGTTGAGGCTGCGTTTCAAGTTACTGCTGCTGCTGTAAATGTATCTACAGTATCAGTTGGTGGCTCTGCTACTGCATCTGTAGCGGTATCGGATGGTACAGCTACGTTTTCTTTAGGTATTCCTACTGGCGCAACGGGTGCTACAGGTGCAACAGGTGCGGCTGGTGGTGGAATGGCTAATGTGGTTGAGGATACTAGCCCTCAACTTGGCGGTAATTTAGACACAAACTCTCAAAATATTTTAATTGATGACGCGCACTTTATTGGTGATGAAAGTGGTAATGAACAAATCGTATTTCAAACAACTGGCAGTGCGGTTAATCATTTAGAAATAACTAACAATGCCTCTGGAAGTAATCCTATTCTTAGCGCGGCTGGTGACGATACAAACATTGGCATTGCTCTTACACCAAAGGGTACTGGTGAAATTGTTATTGCAGCAGGTAATTTAAACTATGGTGGCACAGCAGTTTCTAGTACGGGCGCTGAACTTAATTATTTAGACATAGCAACTCTTGGTTTGTCTGAGGCAAGCAAAGCTGTTACGGCAGATGCCAACGGTGTAATTACTTTAGACAATGGCTTTAGCGAAGAATACGCAGCGGTAACATCCAGCAGCAACGCGGTGTCAATCAATCTCCGCACAGCTAATAACTTTAGCCACACGCTGACAGAGAACACCACAATTAGCTTTGCCAATCCAGCAGCCAGCGGCAAGGTTAGCGCGTTTACTCTGAAGGTTATTCAAGACAGTAGCGCCAGATCAATCACATGGCATAGCAGTATAAAATGGGCTGGCGATACAGCGCCTACGTTAAGCACAGGCAATGGTGAAGTTGATGTGTTTACTGGCTACACGGTAGATGGCGGCACTAATTACTACATGTTTACCGCTGGGCAGGTGATGTCTTAATGAGCATCGTAGCCAAAAAAATTATGATGGGGTCGGGTGCTGTTGGCGACCCAGTAGACGACCAGTTCAACCGCGTTAGTTTCTTGTCTCATTTTGACGGTGCAAACAGCGGTGTAAACAATGTGTTTGATGATGGCTCTGCCAGCAACCACACAATCACTGCCAACGGCGATGTAACTCAAGGCAGCTTTGGGCCATTTGCAAGGCCAGATGGTGAGTGGGGTGTTTCGTTTGATGGTAGTGGTGATAGGCTTAGAACTAATTCGTCAAACCTAGATATTACTACCGAGGCATTTACGGCAGAGGCGTGGATTTTTCCAGTATCAAACATGGATCAATATGACATAATTGTTTGTATGTTTGCGTCTTCTCATGGGAGTAATGCAAATCAAACATGGTCAATTCGGGCGGGTGCTAACAATACGATTGAGATTGTAACAATTTCTAGCGGCACCCAAACTACTCAAAGCGCGGGGACTGCAAACATAGGTGCATGGAATCACGTTGCAATTTCTAGAAATGGCACAACTATGTATGCAGCTTTAAACGGTGTAGTAACAAGCGCAAGCTGTGCTTCATCTTTAAACGGTCATGAATACTTTTATATTGGTGCGGCTGATGCTAACGGGTCTGGTGCGTATTTTTTTAATGGGGTTATAAGCAATGTTAGGTATGAAATTGGCAATGCCAGATATACATCAAATTACACCGTGCCAACATCTAAATTAACTGCAACAACAAACACCAAAATACTGACATGCCAATCAAATAGGTTTGTTGATAACTCCACGTTAAACAATACGTTTTTAATATCAGGCAATCCAGCCGTAACAGCATTTGGCCCATTCCTGACCAGCAGTGTGTATAGTGCAGCCACGAACGGAGCGAGTGCTTACCTTGATGGCGATGGTGATGACCTTGTAGCAGCAGATTCTAGTGACTTTGAATTAGGCAGTGGGGATTTCACTATTTCAATGTGGATATACCCTGACAGTATATCTCCAACAAACACTGTAGAAGCCTTAATCAGCCATGCCTCACATTCAGCGCAATTAGGTTGGTCAATGTGGTGGCAAACTAATTCGGGGTTGAATAGATTAAGATTTTTTGTAAACGGGGGTGCAAGACAATACGAGACTAATGTGGATTTTACTGGAAATCAATGGACATATGTAACAGCAGTTCGCACAGGAAACACGTTAAAACTTTTTGTAAATGGGGTTGAAGGACTATCAACTTCCTTTGCAGATTTTACTAACTACACTGGCACACTGACAATAGGCTCTTCAACAAATTGGAACTCAAATTATCCCTTTAGTGGCTACCTGTCTGACGTTCGTGTAGTCAAAGGCACGGCAGTCTACACCTCTGCGTTTACTCCACCAACAGCCCCATTAACAGCCATCACCAACACCAAGCTGCTCTTAAACATGGCAGATGCACAGGCGATTGATAGTGCTGCACAGAATAATCTGACGTTATTTGGCACAGCTAAACTTAGCACCGCACAGAAAAAGTTTGGCACTGCTTCTTTGTTGCTAGATGGTAATAGTGATTATGTTGCCATTCCCGCAATAAATCTAACAGGTTCATTTACTTTGGAGTTTTTTGCATACTTAAATGCGTGGCCTAATAGTTCAAACTTTGATATGTTTTATGGGCAAGCATCTTCAGTATATATGTGCTTCACCAGCGGCATTAACGGCAGCGGAAGTGATAGGTCTATACAATTGGCTTATGACCCTTCTGGCTATTCGGGCATTACCCAATTTAACGTAAACTCTGCAATGAATGCTGGGGCGTGGCATCACGTTGCAATTACAAAGAATAGTTCAAACGTTCATGTGTGCTACATTGACGGTACAGCGGTAACTGCAACTAATGCTACAAAGGCAAATACATTCTTCACAACAGGAACTCACTTTATTGGCAGAGGTTATAGCCCAAGTTATCATTACTTTGGGGGCTATATTGACGATTTTAGAATTTCACAATTAGTTCGTTACACCAGCAATTTCACAGCACCGTCAGAACCATTCCCAGATAAAGGACAGTAACAATGAAGATAGCACGATTAAGTGGTAGCACCATATCTGAGATAGCAGAACACAAGTCTCTGTTTCCCAACACTTCATTCCCTAAAGCTGGACCTGATGCTGATTGGCTTGCAGCTAACTCATGTGCCGAAGTGGTGGTGTTCTTAGCTTACGACAGTGCCACGCAGAAAAACGAAAGTGTCACACCATATCTGCAGGACGGTAAAGTATATACACGGCGTGTCACAGACATGACTTCTGAGGAACGTGCGGCGGTCGTAACAGAGGCTAACGCAGCGACAGCACAGCGCAACAGGGCAGAGCGTGACAGGCGGCTGGCTGCATGTGATTGGGTAGTAACTAAGGCGCTTGAGAGCGGCGGGGCTGTGCCTTCTGCATGGGTTGCCTATCGTACCGCCCTGCGCGACATCACCATCCACTCTAACTGGCCTAACCTAAACTATCCTGACATGGATGGCAGCGGCGGCGATTGGCCTACGGAACCTAGTTAATGGCAGATATAAATGAGCGCGTTTCTGCGTTAGAAAAGGATGTAGTTGCTTT
>Ga0208545_1001175_pt1 | contig 11829 bp, 8 predicted proteins | sample DEB08_DNA_12_FD_185498 | JGI IMG/M metagenome (GOLD analysis project Ga0208545, IMG submission 185498) | Aqueous microbial communities from the Delaware River and Bay under freshwater to marine salinity gradient to study organic matter... | ecosystem: Environmental > Aquatic > Marine > Coastal ... | reverse complement strand
TAATGTTTTCTTTAAAGCTGAACTTGAGGCATCATATATTAATACATGATCAGCATCAGCGGCTGTTACTTCTGATTGACCTGTGATTATTGAAGCATTTAATTTCGCATTTGTGACTGAAGCATCAGCCGGTACATTGATCGCTACTGTTGACCAAACTAAAGCTTCTATACTTGAACCATTAGCTGGTGCTGTATCAAAAGTAAGTGTAGTACCAGAAACAGCGTATGTATTTTTAAACTGATATACACCATTGATATAAACTTGAGTCGCGTTCTCTGAGACAGGAGTTGTACTTAAAGTAAATCCTGTAGTTGAACCATCACCTGAATAGTTATTCACACTAGCATTAGCTAATGTTAAATCATCTGTAAATGATAGATTACCACTACCATCTGTTTTTAATAATTGACCTGATGAACCATCAGCAGCTGGAAGAACCCAAATCTTGTCAGCAGACAAAGCTGGTGCTTCGAATCCGACATAGTTTGAACCTTCATAAAATCTTAATTCGTTATTTGACCCACCAATAGAGAAATGAGTTGATGTAGTTACAGCTCCACCATCAGCGATAGTTAACGCATCATCTCCATCTGTATATTCTATTAAAGGTGTTCGTACAGAAGTAGAACCATTTAAAATCGTACCTGTGATAGTAGACGCTGTGAATGGAGCTGCTGAGAAAGAAATATTACCTGTAGCTGAACCTGTAGCTGTTGTCGTACCAACAGCGAATCCGTCATTCGACTCGTCCCATAGAAAGATAGCGTTATCACCTGTAGAACCTCTTTCCATAACAAGTCCAAGATCATTTGAATTTGATCCAGCACCATTATTCAGTTCTAATAAACCATCAGAATATGTTGTTGTCGTTGAACTTGATTGAGTAAGATTACCTGTTACAGATAAATTACCACCTGTAGTGATATTACCTGAATCATCTATTATACTCGCTAGTTCTCTATTTCTTGTTGTCATTTATTTTCTCTCGTTGTTACCAAGGTAATGATGATGTATGTTTAAATGTATTTCCTGTATCTATATCTTCTTTAAGTATATTTTCTACAGCTGTTTCTGTTTCAGTAACCTTAGTATTACCTAATTTAGCTTTTACCCAAGTTATTACTTTAGCTTCTGTCAAACTAGCGTAAGCTGTATAACTTCCTGAGGTAGTTTTATAAATAGTACCTGTATGAGTTTTTACACCTTCTGTATCAATCATTTCATTATGTTGATAATCTTCAACACCAGCTCCTGATTTTAAAGTTGTGTAAGCACTGTCACTAATATCTTGATAATATTCTGATACTAAAAGAACTTCTCCATATAAAACAGCTGTATGACTATCTTGAGTCGCGTTACAACTATATCTAACTCTATCAACGACTTGTTCATCACTACCGATTTTATTAATCCATTCAATTTCTTCTATTTTCCAACTAGTCGCCATATTATCCTCCAGTCATCACTAATATTTGTACAAGGTAATTACCAGCACTAGTGAATCTACCCTGTAATTTATTATCACTATATCTATATTCAATAGTAGTATTTTGTTCACTATTTGAAAGGGTTGTAAACGCATTGTCATAAGCAAATCTTACTAATGATGTCCTATGTCTATTTTGATCTAAGTCTCTAGTAGCATTAAGTAAGAAAGTAACTCCTGTTCTACCACTATTATTTACATAACAAATATCATGCCATTCATCATGAAGCCAGAATTGTGTTTTAAGAGCTATTCCGGAAGAATCATCAATACCGATTTTACCGATTTGTAAACCTGTATAAGAAGTTGAAGTAGCATTACTAGTTCCGGAAGCTTCTCCGATTACGAGACTATCCATATTGTTAGGTTCAGTAGAATAGACTTCGAAATTTTTCATAATCAGGAATTGTCCATTACCATCTCTAGGTGTACCATCACCAGTAGCTGATACCATTTGATATTTAATTACATCACCTGGTACTACATCTCCTAAATCCATTTCAAAGGTTCTATGAGCGTGAACTGAAGATGATTCTCCTGATGCTAATGAACTACTAAAGGCGTGTATAGCGTCTGTACTATTATCTGACTTTTTCATCTGAGCATCATTTTTTAAGAAACGACCAGCCCAATAGTAACTTCCTGACTGATTTCTAGCTGACCATCTAATTCTAAATTGACCACTTTTATTAGTTGTGAATCTATGCATGTCTCTATAAGAGACACCACTTGTAGTAGCATCAGCTACTTGTCTTTCATCACAACTTTCATGAACTTTCGCTGCAACAGAACCTGAAACTGTAGAAACACCTGAACCTAGTGATGTTTTTAATACACCAGATGTATTAATAGTCATTCTTTCATTATTAGCTGTTCTAAATTGTAATGATGAACCAGTACCTCTAGCTTGTAAACCAACAGTACCTGAGTTACCAACTGTTACAGCAAATCCATCAGCTAATGTAGTACTAAAACTGTCGTTACCAATTACTAATCCATATAAATTATCATCATCTAAAGTTATTTTTTGTAGAATATCTTTACTTGTTCCACCATCTTCTATTTCAAATTTACCTTCTGGACTTGTAACTCCTAACCCTAAGTTTCCACCACTTTGAGAGTTTAAAACTAAATCACTAGCATCAATTCTTCCTTCTACATAAGCGCCTTCAGCGTCATTTAACGCCGCTAGAGTTGTAACACTATTATTAGGATAACCAAACTGCCAATTAAGATTAGTCCCTATTTTTATATGTAGTGTATCATTAGGACTCGTAGTTCCTATACCAACTCTGTTTTCAGAAGAATCGACAGCAAAAGTAGGAGAATCCCAAACTAAATCACCTGTTCCACCCGTTAATCCTGTTAAAGTACCTAAACTTGTTATGTTTGTTTGTGCGGCTCCTGTTACTGTAGCAGCCGTACCAGACGCGTTACCTGTAACATTACCTGTGACATCTCCTGTTAATGGTCCAGCGAAAGCATCAGAAGTAACTGTTCCATCAAAGAATGCATTTCTCCATTCTTTAGATGCTGAACCTAAATCGTATGTATTTGTAGCGTTCGGTACAATATGTGAAGTTAATTCACCAGCGAAAGATATATCATCTGAGTCAGCGTCACCAATGGTAATATTACCACCTAAAACTAAATTTCCAGATATGTCTACATTACCATTGATATCTATTGTAGTAGCATTGATCTCGACTTCTGTGTCTGAGGTTATGTTGAGAACTCCGTCAGCACTCTGTCTTATATGTGTACCTGAGTCTCCGAATTGTATTCGTCTTGAAGAATTTAATAGTAAACCTGTATCAGCGACATGAGTTAGTGTAACATCTGAGTCAGCTCCGAAATTAAGTACAGCTCCGTCTGATGCCAAAGAAATATCATCACCGAGATTTACATCTCCAGCGTTGGATACTAATTTAGCTAACTCTCTTGCTTGTGTTGTCATCTGTTAACCCTTTAATTGATTAGCTTCGTTGAATGTTTTCTTAGCATTCTTAATATCTGTAGTCCACAATAAATTACATATATTTTTTATTTCAGTTGATTCACTAGATACATCTGTATCCGTATGTGTCCATGAACTTCCATCCCATACTGATGTTACACACTCAAGAACTCGTCTATGATACTTATCAGAAAGAAACTCACCATCTTCTTTGATGATTGTTCTTTCACGAATCTGTACGTTTTTATGTGTACCAACAATTTCATATTGGTCTACTTCTGTTGTTTTCGCTAATGCCATTTTATTCTTTCTCCGTTATACTAAGTAGCTAAAAAATCCCCAAGCTTGCTTGCCTGATGTTAATTGTTTTTGTGTTGATCCTTGTCTTATTGAAAAAGTAGTACTATTTACATTTTCTGTACTGACATGCCATGATTCAGAATTATTTTCATTGTGATACGCTACTACTCCACCGCCGATACCTAAATCTGAACTGTTTCTGATTGTGAAAGGTAGTCCCGACCAGTCACCCGTTGACGAACCACCACCCGCTACAACTTTGAACTGACAAAAAACTCTATTACCTATTTTAGTGTATGAACCTACTCTTGTACTAAACTGAGTACCATTATTACTAGGTGTCCAAGTACCTTCTTCGTAATCGTGTAAAGTTTCTGAACCAACTGAACCAGCTCCTACTTCATCTTCTGTATCAGCCGCGAAACTTATACCTCTACCATTATTCAACATTATTATGTCGTTAGTTACTTTTAAATCTCCTGCTGTAGTAATTGTTTTGTTGTTTTCAATCGTCATAGCTGTTGTCGGATTTCCATTATCTGAAACTTGTAAATACATATGCGATTTTTGAGCTGCACCATCACCAGAACCCTGTTCCATATAAATTTGAGCTACTGCTTGATTAGCTGAAGCACCATCTGTTAAGAATCTAAAGTATCCTTCACCTCTATTACTTCCTGAGTCTGAGAAAATATCACAATATACCGTGTTTCCTGAATTATTAATAGTGACATTATTATTGAAAAGAGCTCTTCCAGCATCTGACATATCAAGTGTAAGAGCTGTAACAGCACTACCATTATCATTACCTACAAATACTATATCTTTATCAGATACTTTTGATTCTATTTTAAAATCACTACTAGAATTTTCTAATACACCTATCTCTGTACTGTCATCTTTAAATGATATTTGACCACCACCAGCGTCAAGTATTATATTTGAAACAGCATCTAGTGTAAAAGTCCCTGTATTTGAGACATTACCTATAACATCTCCTGTTAATGGTCCCGCGAAGGCATCAGAAGTAACTGTACCGTCAAAGAAAGCATCTTTGAATTCTAATGAACTTGTACCTAAATCTATTTGATTGTCTGTAACAGGTGATAAGGCTCCGTCACCTATTGTTAATCTACCGGCACCACCTGTTGCGATAGTGATTACATCTGAACCACTAAATGTTATTGATGTGTTTGCGTCAGCATCACCGGCGATACTATCTAATTGAATTTGACCAACATTTGTCAGGTCTAAATCACCGATATCTACTAATGTTCCTGTTACTTTTGTGAATGCCATATTACTATTTATATCCGTTTATTATTCTTCTAATGTTGTTATTCTTGCTTCTAACTCTTGTATTGTTTTAACTAATAAAGGAACTAAGTGTGAGTGGTCTATGCCTTGATAATTCGGCTGTCCTTCTACACCTTCTCCATCTGCTGCTTCTTCTGCTGTATATACTGCATCCTTTTCACCTGAAACAGCCTGTGGAACTATGCTAGATACTTCATGTGCTAAAAAACCTTGTATAGTTGTATCTGTATCAGCTTTGAAATTAAACTTACTCGGTTTTAATTGTTTTAGTAAAGTTGTTCCATCCCAATCTGTAACCACGTTTTCTTTTAATCTGTAGTCAGATGAAGTGTTAAATTGTGTTGTAGAGCCAGTTGTCTTTATTGTTCCTACTGAACCATTTGTATTATAAAATGATTTATGAGTTTGTAAGTTATCTGCCGCACGACTACTTACAGATTGTCCATTGATAGCAAATTGCATACCATTGTGTGAACCTGCCGCAAAAGACGTTCCTTCACCTGATACATAAAAAGTACCACCTGCAATTGCTGATTCTCCATTTGCGTTCAATGCAATTTTGGTAGTACCTTGGTCATTAATGGCTAAATAACCAGTATCGCTTCCTGTTCCACTACTACCTGCAGCTCCTAAGAAAAGTAACCTTTCATCATTACTACGAACTTCTACACCGTTAGTACTACCTTCTGTGTAGAAAGCGAAATCTCTAGGAACTGTTCCTGTACTTCCCATACCGTTAGCCGACCAAGCTGTTCTACCAGTCGCATGAATACGCATTCTTTCACTATTGTTTGTAATGAAAGTCATGTCATTAGTAATAACACCTATTCTGTTATAGTCTGTACCACTATTACTATCTTCTATAACAATAGCTGCTTCTGCATCAGTTGATTCAAATTTAGCTTGATAGTTGTAACCACCTGAAGTTACTAAACCAAACTCATTACCATGTGTAATATTTAATGCACCTCCTAAATCAGAAGCACCTATCATTACTGTTGTTCCCACTACAGCCATAGCTACAGTCCCATCTCCTGTGCCAGTTCTAAAGTTTATAGTTTCACCATCCCCATGTGCCCATAAATCTAATTTACCATCAGAGTCTAAATCTATAATCCCAAGTTCTGAGCCATTATTTAAACGAATGTTTTGATCTGTACTGGTAATATTTAAAGCTGCTGATGAATGGGCAGCAACACCGATACCAACACGACTATCTACTCCTAATGTTCCGGCTATTGTAGCGTTTACATCTACATCTAGAGTATCGATATGAGCTGTTCCGTCTAAGTATAAGTCTTTAAATTCTACTCCACTTGTTCCTAAATCAACATCAGCATCTGTCTGTGGACCGAATACTCCGTCTGCTATATATACTTGTTCAGCATTCGCAGCGTAGAAGTGAATCTCGTCTGCTGTTTCAAAATCTATTTTCGTTTGATCATCTTCACCAATCTTAATATCTGTAGCTAGTAAAGAAGTATCTGTAACATCAGCTAATGATTGAACTGTTACTTTCTTTAGAGCTGAACCTGAAGCATCATATACTAATACATGATCTGCAGCAGCTGCTGTGACTTCTGATAAACCTGTTAGAGCTGAAGCTGCTATACCTGTAGCTGTTCCAACTGAGACAGCTTGATTAGATACAGCTTCAACTACTACACCTGTTGGAGGTGCTGTTGAGAATGTGATAGTAGACCCACTTAATGAAAAGTTTGATTTGCTTTGATAAACACCGTCAAAATAAACATTAACATGATTTTCATTTGAAGGGGTAACACTTAATGCTAAAGTTGTGTCTGAGTTATCACCAGTCATTGTATCGATAGCTACATCATTACCATATAGTATATTTGTCTGAGAACCTACTACAGCTTCTACTTTAACACCTGTTCCAGGTGCTGTTGAGAATGTAAGAGTTGTACCACTTAAAGACCAGTTATCTTTATGTTGATATACACCGTCCCAATATACATTAACAGCATTTTCTGTCAATGGTGCTCTAGATAAAGATAATGTAGTATCTGAGTTATCACCTGTCATTGTTGAGATAACAGCATTAGAAGCTTGTGCTTGATTGACCCAAGCTGATCCGTTATATATTAAATAATCACCTGAAGCTATAGAAGATATTGTTGTGTCTGTTAATCCTGTAACTGTTGATGATGCTGTCGCCCATGAAAGAGTTCCTGAACCATCTGTCTTTAACATTTGTCCAGAAGAACCATCAGCTGTTGGAAGAACCCAAATCTGATCAGCACTTAAAGCTGGGGCTTCAAAGCCTACATAGTTAGAACCTTCATAAAATCTTAATTCATTAGCTGAACCATCTAGAGATAATGTACCACTTACATTTAATGTACCATTCAAATCAGTAGTACTAGAAGCGGCTATAGTTGTGAAAGCACCTGATGAAGCTGAGTTAGCTCCAACTGTAGCACCGTCTACTGTACCACCATTAATATCAGCTGTATCTGCTACCAAAGCATCTGTAGTAACTGTCCCATCAAAGAAAGCATTCTTGAATTCTAAACTTGATGTACCCAAGTCTATATCATTGTCTGTTGTCGGTTTTAATACACCATCAGCTAATACTATTTGTTCTGTACCAGCGATATCGAATCTGATTGTATCTTCGTCTGAACTTTCTTCTACTTGAATTTTTGTATCACCATCAGCGTCTACTATTGAATTTGAACTGATTGTTGTAAATGCTAATTGACCTGAACCATCTGTTTTTAAAACTTGATCAGCTGATCCGTCTGCTTGAGGATATTTTAATCCGTCAATGATTACATCACCTGTTCCATTTGGTGTAAGTGTTATATCTTGATTAGCACCGTCAGCTATAACGATTGTACCTGAGTTAGTACCACTATTAGTACTTAATGTCATATCACCAGTACCATTTGTAGTGACTGTAATATTTTCACCACTAGTACCTACTTTAATAGTATCTGTACCTAGATTGACATTACCTGTTCCGTGAGGTATAATATCAATATCTCTATTAGAAGTTGATACAATATCATGAGTAACTACATCTAGATCACCACCGAGTTGAGGTGAATCATCATTCCCTACCTGAGTAAGACCTGTTTCATTATATTCGATTATAACTAATATATCACCACTAGAAGCACCTGATGCTAGTACTACAGCTGTACCATTAGTAGCTGTATAGTCTGTCGCGTCTAGAAGAACACCATTTAGATATACAGCTAAGTTTCCGACTGTATAAATTAAACTTTCTGAATTAGCATCATTACCTGAAAAACTTGTTTGAGCGTTTGAAGCTGTGTATTTAAAATAGGAGAAAGGGTTTGACCCTTTAAACGAAACTATGTATAATATATCATTAGCTGAAGCGGCCGAAGCTAATACAACACTAGTACCATTAGTAGCTGTGTAATCAGTAACATCTAGTAAGATACCGTTTAAATATACTTGAATTTGACCAGCTGTGTAAGCTAATGTTTCACTATTAGCATCTGAACCTGTGAATGTAGTCTGATTGGCATCAGCTGTATACTTATAATCATCATGAGCGAAAGCTGATGAAGTAGCTGCTTGACTACCAGAAAGTTCTACGATTGTTGAAGTACCTGATACGGTCTTCTTCATGTACATCTTACCGTCGTAAGTATTAAGAGCTATTTCTCCTAAATCTAGATCCGATGTACTCGGTGCAGCTCCACTCGTTGCAGAGCGCTTTAATTTGATATTTGTCGCCATTGTTCCGCCTATTTAGACTATGTTCATTCACTTAACTCTATATAGAGTTTTTATATATGTTAATAAGAGTTATATAACTCTTTTTGTATAAAACTATTTATAACAGTTAGTAAGTACCACCGTCAATAGTAGTTGTCCATTTAGGAACACCACTTGAATTGGCTGTTAAGATTTGGAATGATGTAGTTTCTGGAGAACTTCCTGGTGCTGCTGTTACATCTAGAGCACTAGAACCGTCACCGTATAATATACCATTATCAGTAAATGTTGAAACACCTGTACCACCGTCAGCTACTGCTAAATCAGTTGTTAATGTTAATGAACCGAACTTGGCCGCTGCTAGTGTATGTGATAAATCACCTGTTGAAGTACCTGTAAATGTACCTGTTCCAACGACTAAGGCATCGATTGATTCGTCCCAACCGATAAATACATTAGCATCATCTCCTCTTTCAAGAACAAGACCAACATCACCTGACGCTGAACCAGAAGCTCCGTTACCTAGTTCGATTAACTTATCTGTTATTGTTGTGTTTGTTGAAGACGCTGTTGTAGTAGCACCTGTAATTGTTAAGTCACCAGCTATAGTAACATGACCAGCGAATGCCGCTGTTGATGAAGCTACTGTAGCATGTGGTGTAAGTGTTAATTGAGCTACAGCTGAACCAGAGATATCATTATTAAATGTTAAAGTATTACTTGTAGCATTTACAATAGTCCAATCATCTCCGTTATCATCTCCTTGATCTGCTTGAAGAAGTAAAGTAGAAGATTCACCTTCTGTAGCTGAAATCGCTAGTGTATCTGTATTAGTTACTACATTACCTGATCCATTAGGTTCTATAATAACATTTCCGTTTGAATCTGTAGATGATAATGTACTACCATCAAGTTTTAAATTGTCAACTCTTAAATCTGTAACTACTGAATTTGTTCCGATTGTAACAGCGTCGATAGCACCAGAGTCTATATTAACATTTGTAGTTGCTTGTGAACCCATGTTCACTGCACCTGAGAATGTTGTGACTCCTGCTACTGTTAAAGCACCTGCTATAGCTGTTGTTGAACTAGCTACTGTCGCGTGTGGTGTTAAAGTTATCTGAGCTACACTTGAACCTGATATATCACTATTAAATGTTAATGTGTTTCCTGTAGCATTTACGATTGTCCAGTCATCACCATTGTCATCACCTTCATCTGTTCTAAACATTAAAGTTGATGATTCACCTTCAGTTGCTGATATGATTAATGAATCAGAACCTACGACTACATTACCTGTACCATTCGGATTAAGATTGATGTCACCATTAGAATCTGTAGATGATATTATATTACCGTCTAGTCTTAAATTATCAACACTAATTTGTGTAGCTACTGAAGCTCCACCGATAACTACTCCGTCAACTGTACCACCATTGATATCAGCTGTATCAGCTACTAATGAATCTATATTAGCAGTTCCGTCTAGATATAAGTCTTTAAATTCAGCTGAACTAGAACCTAAATCTACATCATTGTCTGTAGTAGGTAGAATAGAACCATTATTGAAAGTAACTTGAGTTTCACCACCAGTTGTAACTGTTATTACATCTGAACCTGAGAAAGTAATACTTGTATTTGTATCTCCGTCACCTGTAATTGAATCTAGTTGAATATCTCCAACATTTGTGATATCATTATCACCGAATGATGTCGCTCCAAGAGTTGCACTGTCTGCTGATAATACATCAATGTTAGCTGTACCATCTAAGTATAAATCTTTGAATTGTAAAGATGATGTACCTAAATCGACATCATCATCTGTTACAGGTTTTACTGCTCCGTCTGCTATAACTACTTGAGCTGTACCTGCTGTGAAGAAAGTTAGAACATCTTCGTCTTGTCCAGCGGCACTTTCAGCTGTAATCTTTGTATCTTGGTCAACATCAATAACTCCACCTAGTGAACCCCATGAAGAAGCAGCATAACCTTCGAATTGTGAAGTTGTTGAGTTATATCTTAATTGTCCTGTTACTGGAGAAGATTTTCTCTGAGCTGTTGTTCCGACTGGTACTTTAAATCCATCTGTCTTGTTAATGACTACCATACCGGTGCCATTTGGAGTTAGTGTTAAGTTACCATTTGAATCTGTTGAAGATATATCATTACCGTCGATTGTTACATTATCAACTAGTAATTCATTTAATTTTTTGTTCGCGTCAACTAATAGAGCACTTGAAGCTGTTACTGTACCTAATGTATGATCCATTAAATCAGTAAAGTATTTACCACCTATTAGATGAATATCAGCGGCTGATGAACTATTTACAGCCTCTATATATAACTTAGCTGATGCTCCATCGTTAGAGGCATCGTAAGCATAAGCCATTTCTCCGACAACTAGATCACTAGTACCTGGTGCCGTAGTTCCGGAGTTTCTTTTAATTTGAATAATTGTTGACATTTATATTTACCTTTTAGCTTCCATAAAAACCACCGTCTATACCAGCGGAGGCCTCAAATTTTTGAGTAGTTGAGTCATATACGATTGTATCACCTTCACTAGGTGTTACTGTTGTCGTATCTACATTCTTTAAATCATTCAACTCAAAGTTTTCTGCTGCTACTTGGCCAATAGCAACCTGTTTTACTGTGTTCTTTGTTACTGGATTGACTTTTACCGTTATATTTGCCATTATGTTCTACTTACACTTGGTGTTATTGTCGCTTGTCCTTCCAATATTCTTGTTTTATCTCCAGAAGAATCTGTAATAATTATATCATATACATATCTTCCACTTGTCATACCACCAGTAACTATATCAGTTAGCGTTAAAGTTATTTGTCCTGTAGCTCCAGCTAATGCTGTTTCAAATGTAGCCGCTACTGAACTAGAACCATAAGTTTTTCTTATCTGTCCTAACGCACTATACCCTGTTAGACTAAGAATATCTCCATTCGAATCAGTCAAACTGATTGTTGTAGAGAAATCTGCTCCTTGATCAATGTATAAATTTGATACTGCTGCCATGTCTCTTTCTACTATTTA
>Ga0208545_1001172_pt1 | contig 11834 bp, 26 predicted proteins | sample DEB08_DNA_12_FD_185498 | JGI IMG/M metagenome (GOLD analysis project Ga0208545, IMG submission 185498) | Aqueous microbial communities from the Delaware River and Bay under freshwater to marine salinity gradient to study organic matter... | ecosystem: Environmental > Aquatic > Marine > Coastal ... | reverse complement strand
CCATAACCTTCATAGGATTCCTGTCTGATAGGGTTGTTATAATCTTCTTGTATCTAGTATGAGAGCTTGGCGGTACGTTATGTGCTTCATCTATGATCATGTAATCAAAGCTACCGACAGCATCTAATCTCTTGGGTGATGCTAGGGTATCTCTACTTGCTATAAGGATCTGTGAATCTATCTCAAAGCGTTTCATCCCTGCTGCCAATACACCCACTGGAGCATCGGGCCATACAGTTTTAAGTTTAGTCTCTGCTTGTTCTACTAATTCTTTTCTATGAGCCATAACCAAGAACCTGGCTGTAGGATCTTTGGCTAGTATCTCTTTAATAAAATGAGAAAAGATAATGGTTTTACCAGCAGCCGTTGGCAGTACGATCAAAGCATGATCCTCTGCTGGACGATTGGCAAACCAGTGGTGTAGAGAATCTATTGCATCCCTTTGGTAGTATCTAAGTTTCAATGTAGTATTTTTATTTCTTCTACGGGATCTTCTGATCCTGGTTTTTCAAATCCTAGTATGTCCATGTGATCTTGTACCATACTTAGTATTAACTCTAAGGCTTCTTTTTGTGTGAAAGAAAACTTAAAGGTAAGATCAACAGCAAATCTTGTTAGTGTAATGATTGCTGATCGTGAGTCTAATTCTTTCATTGACCAACCATCAACACATTGCTGCACGTCATCAATAACTGTGTCGCAAGTTTTACTGTCTAAATATTCTATAAATTTTTCTTTGTCTGTCATCTTTAGTATCCACGTTTAATAATGTTAATTTAGCTTCCTTTACTACAGTATCTAACCCAGAGGGTAGGCTGTCAAAGTTTTGATCTAAAGAATCTAATAGTGATGTCATTGATTCTACTAAAGCATTCGCTTCTCTTTTATCTATTGCCATTTATATTTCTCCAAAAATACATTAGGGTATACAATAACCCTAGGTGCGAGGAGTAGTCTTGGTATTAAGACTACTCACTCGAGTTATTTATTTACTCTCTCCTGTAAATAAATTATTTGTCCCAATCGAAATCATCGTCAGCTGACTTTGATTCTTCTTTAGGACTTTGCGAAGGAACTGACTTACTGCTTGTCTCAACTGCAAGAAACTTAGCAATCTTGTTCTTGTCGTCCCACTTCGTTCCGTCTCCCTTATCTCTACCAACTTCAACACTGACCTTGGCTTTGAAAGGAATGTTTAACATGCTCTCTAACTGTTCAAGACCAAAGGCATCAACATCAGCTTCCATGCCCATGGATCTTCTCCAGTCTCTTATTCTGCTGATAGATACGTTTAACCCAGCTCCTTCGAGCATGAATGTTTCCCATATCTTACGACCTGAATGAGAAGGGCCTGTCACATCAAAGGTAATTGATAAGTATCTATCACCCTTAGCACTAGTTTTATTCTCCCATCCAGTAGCTACAAATTCGTAGTCACCGACTGGCATTAGATCAAACGATCCACCTGTATCCTCGACATCAGTCAAGTTTAAATTAAAATCATCAGACATATTATTCTCCTTTTTTAGATTTTAAAGATTCTTTAAATGCAGACATGAACGCTGTCCAATCAAGATCCAAGGGAGCATTCCCTAAATCAACTCGACTCTTGGCATCAAATGCTGCGGTGTATTTATGAAACAACTTACGCTTGCCGTATGACACAGCCCTGGTTGTTTCCTTAAAACCCTGTCCGCTAGTACGAGTTGATACCTCGTAGTTTGCAAACAGGTTGAAGTCTACCCACTCACGTATCATCGCTGATACTTTCTTATGAGTAGCCATCTCCCAACGATCATAGGGCTCACGCTCTGGATCATTAAAAGTTCTTATGCCTACATGAGATAGTAAGATGATGTGCATCTTCTTCTTTTGTAGGGCATCAAACATTCTTAGCAGTCTGCCGAATAACTCAGCAGATTCTGTAAAACCTTTTCCATATCCCATGGACTCAATAGATTTCTGACCATGTATCTGACATACCTTTTGCTGTACTAATTTCTCAGCCCAGTCAGTTGTATCAAAGACCACTGTCTTGTAGTCATGATCTTCTTCATACAAAGTTTTGATTTGTATTAGTATGTCGTCATAACTTTCACACAAAGGAAAGGATGCTGTATCTATATAGTTAGTACCAGCTTCTGTCTTTATAAAGATAGGGTTTGGTGCTTGACTTGCAAAGGTAGTTTTACCAATGCCATCTGTACCCGATAGGTTTATTTTAATTGAAGGGATTTGTATCCCTGTGGTTACGCTATTCAACAGGCTCATAGTTTTGCACTCCTTGTGACATCATTTCGTCTGCTATGGTTTCTACATCGTCAACAATCATTAATATTTTATTAACCCAAGCTTTGTGTAAACCTGGTGCAACATCTCTTTTGATACGATCACGTATCTCTTGTACTACATCATTGTGTGTAATCATATTGCCTCCTTCTTAAGATTTTTCATTGCATCTTTAATAAGATCTTTTGCTTCCTTTGTATTAGGTGCACAGTCTAGTGCCATTTGTGTAAAAAACTGTATGCCAACAAAGACTGCATGTGGAATGCCAATACCACCTTCAGCAGCTTTTTCAGTTGCATCACATAGATCATAAAAAAATTGATCGTGTGCTTGTTCTTTTTTTGCTTTACTCATTACTCAGCTCCTTTTAATGGATCAACGAACTGGATGTATGGTCGTTCATTAATCTTGGTTTGTAATCCTTCTTGAAACTTATCAAAGATGTCTTGATGATTTGCTTCTATCATTTTAGATAGAGCAGTATCTTCTTTGTATACAGTTGTGAAAGGAAATAGATCTTCAGGTATCTCGTCTTTTACTTTAGATAAAAAACTCTGATCCCATGATCTTGTTATTTTATAATTTACTCGTAAGTCTTTTGGTATGACACCATTAAGATGTACCCGAGTAGATCCGCCAGTGTTAGAAAGTCTGTTGACTTGCTTATGCACATCAGGATGTTTGGTGATTGCAAAATCAAGCTGTGCACTTTGTTCTTTTAGTTCAGCTTGTTTTGCTAGATTCTTTTTCTTCTCCATCAAAAGTTGAGGTAGAGATAGCGTAGAATAGTCTTTCATATAAGGCTCCATTTTTTAAATACAAGATAGATGATACGCCTATGAAAAATATTGTCAACACTTTTGTAATAAAATTCTTTACTTATTGTAAAGAGCAATGTTAAGATGATATTTGGTATGAGTTAATGAAGTTATATATCAAATATAAAACTCCTCACTCAACCCCTATAAGAGCATTAACTTATACCATTCTATATAAGGAGAACTATGGAACTTAAAGACTACATTGTTAAAAGAGGTGAGGATAAGTTAGCCAAAGACTTAGGTGTATCTATTGATACTGTTAGATCTTGGCGATACGGAACCAGGCAACCCTCAGTCAATCAAGCTAAGAAACTTATTAAGATGACAGGCTATGCTTTAGGTTGGGAAAACATTTATGGATCAGTAGACGAATGCCAATAGAAATAAAACCAAACACAGTCGGACAAGACATAGCTAATGATGAGCGTAAAGATATGCTCATGTCATATCATGAAAATAATTTTCATCTAATACCATGCGGATCTACAAACGATATCATACCTGAATACTTTAAAAGCAGACATCCCTTTGAAGACGATATGGTTTTACAAAAGCGTTGGTCAAAAACACCAAGAGTAAAATGGGCTGACTATATAGAGAAGCAACCTACTCTTAATGAAGTCAAGCAATGGTATCTACAATTTAAAGATTGCAACTGGGCCGCTATCACAGGCGTAACATTTATAGTGCTAGATGCAGACACCCAAGAGGCATGTGATTTTTGTGAGTCAGGTCAGATAACAAGAACAATGTTAAAACAAAAGACACCTCGTGGTGGCTATCATTACTTCTATGCTATCAATGATGATCTAAAGATAAGAAACACTACAGGTAAATTAGATATAAGAGGAGAGGGTGGCTATGTCATGGTCAGTCCTTCTGTTAATTATCAGTTCGAAGTAGTTGAAGGAGCTGTCGTAGATTCACTTGATGATTTACCTACTCTTAGTAGTCAAGACATGAATATTATTTATGACTATAACAACACAGGTAAGATCAACACAGAAAGTAAGACACCATTAACAACAGATGGTGTGCAAACAGGAATGCGAAACGACACCCTTGCTAGGCTAGTAGGTAAATGGATACTAGAAGGTTGGGGCATGAGAGAAGTTGTAATCAAAGCATTGGATTGGAATCAAACAAACAACCCACCTATGAGTGTGCAAGAAGTATTAAATACAACTCAAAGCATTTGTGCTGGACACTTGAAAAGAAATCCTGAAGAAGAAAGCGGTATACAAAAATGGAATACAAGTCAGTGGCAGATACAATTAACAGATGATTTAAAAGAAATTATGGATCAAGAAGATCCTATAGTAAAAGCTAAGGATGATATACAAAGCGATCCTCTTGGACTCAAATCATTTAACGATCCCTTTTGGGATTCAATGGACAGCAGTAGGATTGAGCAGTATTGGGGAGATGCTTTTGTCTTTGAACAATCCAGAGTCTTACTGCTAGGTAAACCAAAGATAGGTAAGTCGCATTGGCTAGGAGCATTCGCGGCAGCAGCTACTACAGGCACAGACTTTATGGGTATGAGTTTCTCAAGACCTATCAAAGTAATGTGGCTACAAGCAGAGATCATTCATGAGTTCTTAAAGAAAAGAATTGAGATGTATTATCAACCCTATCATCATGATCCTGAACTATACAACTTAGGTAAGTCAAACCTTATAGCATCAGGTAGATTAAGAAAGAACATCATGAGGGACAGCGACATAGATGCTATCGCAGAGAGTATAGAGTTTCATAAACCAGACTTGGTAATGATAGATCCTATTATTAATTTCTTTAGTGGAGAAGAGAACTCCAACTCAGAGATACATGAGATGTTATCAAGAGTAGATAAACTTATTGAACTATATAAAGTAGCAGTGATCATTGCTCACCATACTGGTAAAGAAAGGGCAGATGATTTATCTTTCATGTCAGCTAGGGGCGGTAGTGCTTTCGCTGGGTGGATGGATTCAGGTGTTAAGCTGTCGGGTAAGAAACCAAACATAACATTATTCTATGAAGCTCGTAATGCAAGAGAACCTGATCAGCATCTAGCATACTTTGATTTTGAAAAAGGATACTTCAAGGTAGTAGATGCACAAGACAGTCCTGATGAGGTAGAGATTGCAAGAGTAGTAGCATCAGGTATGAGTAAACAAAAGTTTTATACAAGACAAGAACTAGAACTATTAGCAAGAAAAACTCTTAAAGAAAATGAGATGGCATCAGGAGAGAGGGCCGCTCGTTATGCAGTAAGTTATGTGCAGAAGTATCTAGGCGAAAGAGTAAAGAATCATAACGTACCTGGTAAGAATACTTGGTATTATTTAGCAGACAATGAAATGAAACGACCTTGGAAAGATGATTAAGATAGATAAAGAATCATTAAATGAAGCTATGAATGATGTCAGCATAGGATTGATTATGTCCTTTCCGATTAGCTTTGGTTTGCTTAGTCTGTGTAAATACTTAGAGGTAAGTCTTGTAGCTACATCTGTAATACAAGTATCAGTGTTTACTTTGGTAGCAGTTGTAAGAAAGTATATGGTAAGAGTTTATTATAAGGAGAGAGGGTGATTGAGCTACCTAATAAAAAATACAACATAATATACGCTGATCCGCCGTGGCAGTTTAAATATCAATCGAAAAAAAGAACTGAGGGCACATCAACAGATGCTAATATTCGTGATCCACAAAAAGAATACGCTTGCATGGATATCCAAGATATATACGATTTACCAGTGCAAGATATAGCAGATGATGATTGTGTACTTTTTATTTGGGTTACCTACCCTTTATTAAAAGAAGGGTTGCAAACTATAGAAGAGTGGGGATTTACTTACAAAACGTGTGGTTTTAGTTGGGTTAAAAAAAACAAAAAAGCAGATAGTTTCTTTTGGGGTTTAGGTTATTGGACAAGAGCAAACAATGAGATATGTTTGTTAGCTACTAAAGGTAAGCCTAAAAGAGTTTCTAAGTCAGTGCACCAAATTGTTTATGAGCCTATTGATAAACACTCAAAAAAGCCAGGCGTTGTAAGAGAAAGCATTGTAGAACTTTGTGGCGACCTGCCTCGTATTGAACTGTTTGCAAGAAAACAAAATGATTTGTTCGGTGATGAAACATTTAAAGGGTGGGATGTCTGGGGAAATGAAATATGAAGATAGATATATACGCAGGAGATTGTCTTGATTCGTTAAAACAACTAAAAGATCAAAGCATACATACCTGCATAACAAGTCCGCCATACTTTGCACTAAGAGATTATGGTGTTGAAGGACAGCTTGGTTTAGAAGAAACTCCTAAAGAATTTGTAGATAACCTGGTTAATGTATTTAAAGAAGTAAAGCGTGTCCTTCGTGATGATGGCACAGTATGGTTAAACATAGGTGATAGTTACGGAGCTCAGAACGGCAAAGGATTTAATACTAATGCAATTTCAGGATCAACGAATAGATCAACAGAGATGCAAAAGAAGTACGGAAACATATCAAGTCATAGCACTATGAAGGAAAGAACAGGACTGCCACCTAAAAGTCTTATCGGTATACCTTGGCGTGTTGCCTTCGCTATGCAAGATGATGGTTGGATACTAAGGCAAGACATAATATGGAACAAACCTAACCCAATGCCAGAGAGTGTAAAGGATAGATGCACCAAGGCACATGAGTATATATTCTTATTCAGCAAGAGTAAGAAGTATTACTTTGATAACGAAGCGATCAAAGAAGAATCAGTGACAGTCAACTCCAAAGGAGAAAGAGGTAAGCCTAACAGTGCAAAGAATGTAGGCAAGTCAACTGAAGGCATAGATGGATTCGATGTAAGAGGTGGCTTTAAAGACATGGGAGCTTATGAAAAGAGAAACAAAAGATCAGTATGGACTGTAGCAACAAAGCCTTTTGCCGAAGCTCACTTTGCAACCTTTCCTCCAGACTTGATCGAGCCGTGTGTATTAGCTGGTTGTCCTGAAGGTGGCACAGTATTAGATCCTTTTGGTGGTAGTGGCACAACAGCAGAGGTATCCAATGCTCATGCTAGAGACACAGTTTTATGTGAGCTCAGTGATGATTATATAGAGATAGCAGTGAAGAGATTGACAAACATGTTTACAGATATAAATATAATTAAGGAGAGAGACAATGACTGAATGGCATGGTGGAAAAGGTAGTCGTGATCGTACTAGAGATCGTGATAAATTTAATGAGAACTTTGATAGAATCTTTGGTAAGAATAGAGATAAAGGAGAGAAAAAGAAACAAATGTCCCATAATAAAAATGATCCTGGTTGTACAAAAAATATACAAAAACGTACGTGCAATGGAGAAATGGCGAATTGCACACCCCCCTCTGAAACGTGCATTCCTATGCGATTTAGGTGTCTGTGCGGTTGTGCAGTTGCACATGCCTGCACATACGCACATGCACCTCTGAAAGCCCTAGTTTTACTGGTACGTGCGGTTGTGCGTACGTGCATCTCTATAGAGAACTATAGAAAGGTGTGTATTAACATACACCTTTACTTAGGAGAGATAGTATTCTCTAGTAGAAATCTTGTTAGAATATAGACATGGAAGAGAAAAAAAAATTAACAAAAAAACAGGAAACATTTGTCGACCTTATGGTGTATCAAGATTATAAGCAGACGAAGTGTGCTCATCTTGCGGGCTATGAAAATCCAGGGGTTGCGGCAACGAGATTGTTGAGTGATCAGCAGTATGCTCATGTGCAAGAGAAGATCATGGAACTCAAAGCTGTGCAAAGAGCTAAGAATGAAATTACTTTTGAAGGCATAGCAACTAAGTTAGGTGAGATAAGAGATGTTGCATTAGCCGATGGAAGTTATGGGCCTGCGGTCACAGCAGAGATTGCAAGAGCTAAACTTGCTGGGCTTATGGTAGATAGGAAAGAGTTGAAGATTCATAAGATAGATAACATGAGTAGGGATCAGCTAGAGAATAGATTGAAAGAGTTGGTGTTAGAGAATCAGATTATCTTGGGTACTTCGGAAACTGTAGAAGATGATAAGGATCTTATTGAAGATCAGACTGATCAAGAATAGCTTTGACTCTATCTTCTGCGGCCTGTAACTTGCGTTCGCAATACTTTGCGACCTTAGTTCCTTCTTCAAAAGATTGGATTGATTCTTCGAGGGATATGTTTTCTTTTTCTAAGGAGCTGACTAAGTTTTTCAACTTAGCCATGCCTTTTTCGAATGTCATTAGCTTACCCTTTGCACACAATATCTTTTAGATGTTGCGTCCTTCCAGAATTGGAACTTGCGATCCTTGAAGTGTGCTGTGTAGAAGTTTGATCTGTATTTGTAGACCTCATCTCTACTTAAACCTGTAATCGTATCTCCGATTAAAAGTTTATCGAGTGCTTGTGTAAATGGTGTTCTAAAGTTTGCTTTCTTTAGTGGCACATCTTTTTCTATTTTAAATCCCATTGTTCTCTCTCCTTTTTTGGTTAAATAATTTTCTTTGCCTTTCGTGTTCATCTCCTTTCATCATGTCAATAAGATCTTCCTCACTATGTGGGCTAGGAATATGCTGCTTATGATTAGAGTTAGACCATTCAATTACTTGGCTATCATCATTGTATGTAATGGTAAACTGCCAAGGTTTTTCAGGATCTTTCTTTTCGTCAAGGATCATCTTGATTTCTTTACGCCACTTCTCCAGCTTGATAAGTGTTCGTTGTCGTTCTACTTTTAGATCATGTTCTGTCATTAGATACCTCTTTAATAAATGTTTTAGTTTGTTCATTTAAAGAATAATCTCTATCGGAATCTGCATAAGATTCCTCAACTCTCTTGCGTAAATCTTCTTTGCTGTAGTCGTTTAAAACTAAATTGCCTTTTTCTATTTCATTTACTAACGCATTTAATACTAAAGAGTTCCAATAACCCAAACCCTCGCCACTATCAGTAGCAAGATAAATACCCTCGCCCATTACTTTTTTATCAATTTCATTATCTATGCTCATAATAAAATTGTCCCATTCTTTATAACTCATTAGTCATTCTCCTTGTTGATACTTTGTTCTATGTATGTTCCCCATTGATCAGCCATGGCCTTAGCAATGCCTGTGTAGAACATACTCCTTTCTTTACCCTTGCCACTACCTATCCACCAAATCCTATGCTTTTCTTTAGGGTGTAGTTTGTCAGTAGCTTCCTTAACATTATCTGTTTCAGTCAGCTTGGGTAAATCTTTTAGCCATAAGCAAGTGCGTTTGTATTCTTTGTGTCCAAACTGATAAGGGTTAATCGTTTGATCTGATTTCCTTATGTAAGATGAGATAACACTAACTGGATTCTCAATGGCTATGTGTTTGATTGGTGCGTCCATAAGTTTCTGAACAAACTCAATAGCCTCATCTCTTAAATACATTGGTTTCTTACCCTCAGTAAACCACCTTGCTCCACTAACAGATAGATGAGTACATGGTGGGTGTCCTATCATCAAGTCCCAACCTTGATCCAAGATGTCAAAGACATCTCCCTCATAGTGTCTATCTTGTATATCGCTTTCGCATGGTAGTATGTCGCAAGACCAAGCGTCAAAACCTAGTTCAAGGAATGCGTCCCTTACTGTTCCACTATACTCACAAGCAACCAATACTTTTATATTGCTTCTATCCATTGACTACCTCCTCTATCTCAATGACATGGGCAAAGTCATCACACTTAAAACAGTATGCGTCCTTTCCTGCATGGTTAGTAATTGGTTGACCATTTACATCTTCCATAGTCCATGATTGCGTCCTACATTCTTCGCATACGCTTATCATGTTTGGCTTCTTTAGTTCTATGCTTATGAAATCATCTAGGTAATAACCCAGCTCATTCATAAAGGTAAGATTAATTTGCGAGTGTAGATCAAGTAAGTCTTTGGCTTGAATATCGAACTCCAAGCCACCCCTTATTTTTAATATATATGTATTCATTAGTCTTGCTCCCTAGTTTCTTTTTGTTCTTGCATTTGTTTGATAATCTCAATTAATAGATCATCAAAATCGTCTACATGGTATTTATCTAGTAGTTCTTCAATCATTAGTCTTGCTCCTTTAAATATTTCTCTCTTAAATCTTCTGTAAATTTAAAAGCATTTTCTAAATGCTCATGATCATTAGGAATATTAAACTCCTGTTGTAGTTCTTGTAATGCACAATGTATGCTTTCAAGTTTTGAATGTTCTATATCCATTCTATGCTCCTATATTTATCCAATATCCTGCACTGTAAACATGCAGTCTATATGGTGTTATTTTTTCTTCGACTTCTAAGTGGCTACCACAAAAATAACCAACTGCTTCGTCCATTAGGTCAAAATCTTTCTTCATGATTATTGCTTCTTGTTCATCTTTCCAATGCCATGGTTCAGATTTTTTTCCTAAATTGTTTAGCTTGTAGAGTTTCTGTGCAAGTTTGTTAAACCTTTTAAACCCTACTTCTAATTCATCTCTTGTGTATTTCTTCTTTGCCTTTGGCATTTCGTTTACTAAAGTTAGTCCCATTGCTACACCTCCTCAGCGTCTATAGTTTCATGGTCGCTTATATGTTCCCATTTAATATCATCACAATTATCAATGGCTAAATCTTCTGCTTGTTCCCAATTAGTAGCCATGACAACTGTTTCCTCTACTATGGTTGTGATTCTTCTCACAACAAATTCTTTTAAGTCTTGTTTAGTTATATCCATTACGCCCTCACTGAATATTCATCTTCACTTAAACCAACTTCAATAGAACCACCATTGGCAATTCTTTCTAGTTGGTCATCTTCTAAATGTAAGTTGAAAGCAAAGTCATCTCTACTTACTAGATATGAATCTTCCCAAACATCTTTGTTATATTTAGGATTGAATCCACTAGCATAGACAACTGTGCTATTAGTTTTTGGTGTCTTATCTTTTGGTGTTTGATAAGCGTTCATTAAATAAATACCATCATCTTTTACAAGATAGAAAGATTTATCTGTTGTGTATTTATCTCTATAAGCTACTTGGAAATTACTAGCTTTGATAGTTTCCTTAGCCAGCTTGACTAAAGACTTGTTAGAATTAAATTTTAATCGTGTCATATTTGTTCTCCTTTTTATTTATGATACTCACTAATTATACTCTTATTGCACACATTTTCAACTATATACACACACTTTATAAGATAACAGAAGATAAAAAAAACATTAGATAAACACTTATTATTCTCAAAAACCACATCTTACCCACACATTGCCAAAATTTTTGCGTCCTGTGGTGTGTTAATGGATCATAACTTTTTGCGAGCCAGCTAAAAAATCGGATATGATCTTTTGCGAGCTTGTGCGTCCTAAAGAATTTGCGATCCATTGCGTAAAAAAAAAATCAGACATAAAAAAAGAGGGCCTTGCGGCCCCCTTCAATGTATCTAAGTTTTGGAGAACTTAAAGTCTATGGATATAGACATGGCGAATGATACTACCCCGCCTGGAAATTGTAAAGTTTCTCATTCATCCCCCTTAAAAAAGATCAGAACGCAGATCCCGAATACAGCTCCGCATATAAAAATTGCGACTGCTGGAATGATAGCTACATAATGACCTGTTAATGTGATCGGAACCATGACAGCTAATGCCGCCATGATCCCATTGATAGTTCCGATTTTTAGATCCTTCATTATGCCACCTCTGAACAATCGTAAAGCATATTACAGATCATGGCCGTGTATGAATCTTCAG
>Ga0208545_1001170_pt1 | contig 11841 bp, 10 predicted proteins | sample DEB08_DNA_12_FD_185498 | JGI IMG/M metagenome (GOLD analysis project Ga0208545, IMG submission 185498) | Aqueous microbial communities from the Delaware River and Bay under freshwater to marine salinity gradient to study organic matter... | ecosystem: Environmental > Aquatic > Marine > Coastal ... | reverse complement strand
ACCAAAATCAACAGTGTTTCCTGAAGCCGCTAATGCTACATATTGTATTACATTAATTTCATTAGGAGAGCCTTGACTGCCGCCCGCAAAAACAGCTCTTGTAGAAGACGATACACCAGCAAGTAAACTTGTGCCTGCCAATAAGTCTCCAAAATCAACAGCGTTACCTGTGGTGATAATTGTGATTTGATCTATAGTGTTTGTGCGGGAAGCACCGTTTATGCCCCCAGCGAATAAACCTATATTTAACGGAGGACTAGGCCAATCTGCTGCATACTGATACTGTGTTGAGAGGCTCCATACGCCATTATAGTTGGGCATTAGGCTAGTCCTCCGTGGGCAGTAGAACATCCCCCTACTGTTAAAACGTGACCTGTTAAGTTACCAAAATCAACAGAATTACCTGTAGAAGCTATTGTAATTCTTTCAATTCTGTCAGTTTCACCATTTGAACCACCAGCAATAAAACCTAATATTTTATTAGAAGTACCTGCTTTTGCTTGATGCGTATCTTGAGTATCACCAAAGTCTGTAGCATTACCAGTTGAAGCTATAGTAATATAATCAATGATATTTGTAACACTACTTCCAAAACCACCACAAAAAATAGCTCTAGTATTAGAAGAAGCTCCTGCAGGAGCACCTCTAGCTACTGTTAAATTACCAAAGTCCGTAGAATTACCAGTTGAAGCTATAGTAACATATTGTATTGTATCATCTCTGCCGTGAGATGGAGTATAATAGCCACCTGCAAATACAGCCCTTGTGGTACTTGAAGTAGCACCTTGAGAATATACACCTTGTGCTAAATTACCAAAGTCAGAAGCATTACCTGTTGAAGCTATAGTAACATAATCCATAGTATCATTAAAAGAACCTGTCCAACGCCCACCCCAAATGCCTCTAGTTGAGTTAGAGGTTGCTGAAAGATCGTAACCTGCTACACTTAAATCACCAAAGTCTTGCCCAGAACCAGATGTAGTCATAGTTATATATTGGATCGTATTTACTGTACCACTGTTCGACAATCCACCACCAACAAGACCACGAGTATTTGATGAACAGGCAGTAGTATTTGATTGTTCTACCGCTAAATCCCCAAAATCAATACTATCCATACCCGTAGTTGTCATGTTTATATAAGAAATAACATTTGTTCTATTTGAACCATCTGAGCCACCTAAAAAATAAGCTTTAGCTACAGATGGAGTAAAACTAGAAGAAGCATCACTAGCAGAAGATGTGCCGTAAGCATTGATGGCATAAACTCTAGCTGTGTATGCTGTGCCATTAGTTAAACTGCTTATAGTAATAGGTGATGACGTGCCTGTGCCACCATCACCAGCATCTGTTGTTGCTACAAAACCTGTAATAGCAGATGTACCTACATCAGTAGGAGCAGTAAAAGAAATAGTAGCTAAAGTATCACCACCTGCAGCAGTAACACCTGTGGGTGGATCAGGTGCATCTAATCCATCAGTACCAATAAAACCGCCTCTGCCATTAGACATCTAGTTATCCTTTAAGAAATTTCTTCGTAGCTTATTGTAGCTATAAGATCACCTGCAGCAGAAGCAATACCACCTAGAGATTTATCTTCCTCTAAATATAGTGATGTATTCTTTTCTATCAAAACAAGAACAGCATCTGCAGGTACTGAAATTGTACTAGCAATCGCAACACCTGTTCCACCAACATCATCCTGTGGGTAAAGATTAACTGTTATATCGGCGGCATTAGTACCATCAATGTTTGTGATCATAAGCACATTAACTTTAAAAACTTTGCCACTACTGGCAGGATTTTCTAATATTTGTGTAGCACTTGTCCCAACTGCAACTTGTGCTGTTTTTCCTGTAATCGTTGCTACGTTTACTATATTTGGGGCTGACATTTATTTCTCCTTTGTAATCAGCTACTTAGCCAAACACTATTGCCATAGCAATAGCTTTACCTGTTGATGCTTTAGTATCTGCGTAAGCTTTTACACTTTGTTGTGTAGGTACTAGTGTAGCTGAGTCACTTGACATATCGTCTTCATCAGCAAATGCTGTAACGGTAACTGTACCATCTGATAAACTACCAAAGTTTACTGTTCCTGTTGTAGTAAAAGCAGACGATCCAATGTTTATTGTACCAAACCCAGATGTAATACTACCGCTGTCTAAAGCCCCTACCGTAGTAGCTGCAGTAGTTATAAGATTAGGCATTGCAGTTATTTCATCATCAAAGTATGCAGCAAGGTCTGTTACAGCTACTTGAACCATAGTACCATTGTCATTCATAACAACTCGATCTGCATCTACTACTGTAGTTGATGTAGCAGAAGTACCACCATCCATTATATTTAACTCAGCACCAGTAGCAGTAACTGCAGTACCACCATAGTTTAAATTACCTGCACCTATTACAATCTCGCCTGTACCTTTAGGCGTAAGTGCAATACCTATATTAGTATCGCCGCCTGTAGCTGCAAGTATAGGATTACTACCACTAGCATTATTAGTTATCTCTAATTGATTTACAGCAGAACTAGTAGTTTGAAATACTACAAGTTCATTACCATTAGCATCAGCTAGAAATCCACCATCAGCTATTTTAGGTGCAGTAAGTGTTTTATTAGTTAGTGTATCTGTAGAAGCTGTTGAAACTAAATTAACATTACCGCCTGTACTTGGAAGTGTTAGAGTGTTTGAAGCAGCCTCAGAGTGTGGTGCTCCTTGAAGTATTTGTGCATGGGCATTACTAGACTCACAATAAAATTTAATTTGTGATTGTGCACCTGCATTCTTTAAATCAATTAATCCTGACTCTATTCCTACATTACCATCAATAACTACTTGACCAGAGCCTTTAGGTAATAATTTTAAATCAATATTAGTATCACCACCAGTAGAAGCAATCTGTACACCACTACCACTAGCGGCATTAGTAACTTCTATTTGATTGACTGCAGAGCTAGTAGTTTGAAAAACTATCTGTTCATTACCATTTTCATCACCAATAAAATGTGCATCGTCAATAAGTATGTTATTAGAATTTGTATCTAAGTTACCACCTAGCTGTGGTGAGGTGTCTTCTACTACATTAGATAAAGCAGAAGATGTAGCAAGTCCTGAAACTATATTTGACCTTGTTATTTTTTTAAGGCCACCACCAGAAGTATCAACAGCAAGAAATACATCATCGTTGGCTACTGTACTAATTTCTGATAAATCTCCTATAGTAGTATTACTTACATCAAGAATATTTAACTCTGCTGCAGTAGCTGTTACACCATCTAAAATGTTTAATTCAGCAGCAGTACTAGTTACGCCATCCATAATATTAAGTTCAGCAGCAGTTGCTGAAATAGCTGTACCATTAAAATTAATAGCATCTAAGTACGCTGTACCATCTATGTATATATCTTTAAATTCCAATGAACTAGAACCTAAATCTACGTCATTATCTGTTGTAGGAAGTATAGAGCCGTTGTTAAATGTAATCTGTGTTTCACCGCCAGTAGTAATTGTAATTACATCTGAACCACTAAATGCTATACTTGTGTTTGTATCACTATCACCAGATATGCTATCTAATTGTATGTCACCAGCATTAGTAAAGTTTGCGTCACTAAGGTCAAACGTTCCTGTAACATCTAAGTTACCACCCACAGACAAGTTACCTGATATATCAACAAGACCATTTATGTCAATAGTAGTAGCAGCAATTTGTATTTCTGTATCCGCTACAAGATCAAGTTGACCATCAGCACTAGAATTAATATATATAGCAGTATCACGAAACTGTATTTTTTCTGAAGTTGCAATAAGAATGTCATCAGAAAATTCAAAGTAATCTTCATCTTCCATCCATTTTAAAACACCGTCATTTGTTTCACCATCAAAGGTTATAACAATATCCGTACCTGAAGTACCTGCACCAAACGTTAAAGCGTGACCAGCCATTGTACTAATGGGTCCACCTTCACCTGTAGTACCGTCATGTGTGTGTCCTGTGCTTGCTGCAAATGCAGCTAATAGCTGATCAAATTCATCATTAGTGTGTGCTGCAGTAATGGTATCTCCATCTGCGTAAGTTGATTGTCTTGTGTATGTAGCACCCATTTAACGTCTAGCTCCTAATTGATATTCTAGTTGAAACCCTTTTAAGGAGTATGGGTTACTTTCTCCATCATCTTCTACTTTAAGTATTACAGAAAAACCTGATCCTTCAACAGCTTTTCTATCTAAAGGGTCTGATCCTCCACCATATATAAATTGTGTTGTACTAGAGGTTGTACTATAAACTGCTGTTCCATATGCTGCAGATAAATTTACTGTAGAAAAAGGATAGACTGCTGGCCTAGCTGAGTTTTTATCTTCATTATCATATCGTACAATTAAATCAGCGTCAACACTTCCTTCAGGTCTATAGTTAATAATAACTTTTTGCATATGTTTACGTATGCCAGAATCACCAAACACCATGTCTGGTCCTCTATATTTACCTTTTATAGTTGTTCCATCAAAGGTACTTCCTATTTCTTGTCTTTGTACAAAACCATTTATATCTCCATGTAAAACAATTACATCACCTGTTTCTACAAAAGTATCTGTACACGTAGTTTTAAAACCTTTTAGTTCTGAAAACTCAAAACCTTCTTTTTTTAAAACACAAGTAGCTCCCTTAGAAAGTTCAGCAGATTGACCTGTCCTATTAAAAAATATTCTATATTGAGTTTTATCTGGAATAACTACACTATCAAAATCTACTGAGCTACTAATTTGTTCATCAAAAATAGATTGTATATTTTTACTAATTGTTCCTAGCTCTGTATCGCCAATACGTTCTGTAGCAGCAATAGTACGTAAACCATCAGGGCCAAGAAATATTAAATCACCTGCAAATTCTTGTACAGTAAAACTATTAATACACCCAATACTTCTAGTAACAGGTTCTACAACAAAATCAGAACTAGAAGAACCTGTCAATTTAAATATTCTATTTTCACAAAAAATAAATAAACTATTACGAAAAACTTTTAATGCAACAACAGTATCATCTACCTTAACGCTACCTGCACCATTACCTGTATTAAATCCATCTTCATTAAGAGGTTCACTAAATATTACTTCTTGCGGTGTAGTAGATTTACCCGCATAAAACATATGATTTCTATACGCAGCTACTACAGTTGAACCTGCTACACTACTATCTGTAACATCTGTAGCAGACAAAGAAGTGTTAAAAACTACAGGTGCATTAACCTGATCTACTAAAATAATTTTTTCATTGCCATCAAAATTAAATCTTTCAAACTGATATTTATTAGCATTAGTTCTATCTGTATCTATTTGTGTCCATTCTTGTGACACTGAAGAATTAGTAACGTGTACTGCAGCAGTAGTACTTGAAACTGCCCTAGTTACACCCGTAAAAGAATTTTCTGTAACTCCTGTGTAAGTAAACTTTTCATCACCTATTTGAATAGTACCACTGGCAGAAAAACCTGTAGTAGAATCTACAGTTAAAGCACCTGCACCAGACATACTAGTACTTGATTCAACACGAATAGATAATTGTGTAGAAGCAGAATAATATATTCTTTCACCTCTAGCTGCCAATACTTTATTATCAAAAGAAGCAACCATTAAAGGTTCTTCAGCAGTAGTATTGGTAATAGGTATTACTTGATTAACATATTTAGTATAGCCATTTATTCGTCTATAACCACCTTGAATATCAGGCTCAAAGTTTTCTAATTGTAATGCCTGTCCTGGGTCCATTAAGAAACTAGAACGATTAAGGACTAATCCACCTTGACAATTAAATGCAACAGGTTGTAATTGAGCATTATCAGGCATTAAGAAATAGTTCCCATCAAAGTATTACCATAGCCTGTTGATCTTTCAATATAAGTAGATCTAACATATTCATATTTATTAATAAGAAGACTTTGCATATTTTTAATTCCTTGTTGGAATCTATCAAACGTTATTTGATATTGCTGTCCTTCTCCACGATATTGATATACAAAAGCAGAAGCACCATCTACAATTACAGGAGCAAATCTTTCGGGTATAGTAGTAGTATCTCCATGTGCATCTAAGTCACTAGGAAATGTAAAATAATCAAAAACTAATGTGTATTGTTTATCAGGTAAAGGATACAATAAATAATTATTATCGGGTGAACGTACTATAAACTGTGGTATCCCACCATTTTCAAACTGTGTTACAGTTACTCCACTACTATGTGTAGCTGCAGTAGTACTATTAGCACCACGAGTGCACCCTGTAATATCATTACCTAATATACCTGTATAGGTAACTTGTTCACCGCCAATGTGTACAGTACCAGATGTATCAAGTCCTGTAGTAGACGTTAACGTTAAGGTTGCTACAGAACTAGAATGAGAACCATTAAGTGTTGTAGATACAACTTCATCTTCTTGTGTAGCATATTCTTTTTGAATGTACTCATTATAATTTAATGTTTTTAAATTGTTACCAGATGCGTTTACATCTGTATCTTTTTTAATTCTAGCTGTACTATAATCTACAGACTTTGTACTTGTAGGTAAAGAGTATCGTGCTACACCAGCAGTAAGCGTAGAACTATTAGTAGCATGATTAAAAGAATAACCAAACTCTCTTTGATTAATATATCTAATAGCTTCGTTAACAGCATTTTTACATTGCACTTGTACTCCCCTAGCATTTGCAAAATCACTAGAGGTAAGAGATACTTCATTCATTCTTGTTATAACATCATTAGTTAATGATAAAAATGTAAGTGCCATTAGGTTTCCTTTAGATAAGCTAAAGGGGCCAGTGCAATACCAGCCCCTAAAGTTATTTTAAATTAAGTCACGTTGAGCAACTGCAGCTTCTGTCATTGCGGCAGAAACGTCAACCACTACACAATAGACACGTAAGCGTCCAGTTGCAGGATCAGCACCAGCAATTGTTACATCAATGGTATCTGCAGCACCAACAAGAGCTAGAGCTTCTGCAGCATATGTAGAAGCCGCACCTGTATTAACAAGGTTAGCTTCACCATTAGAACCTTTTGCAAGGTATGTACCTGCAGCAGCATCAAGTGCCGCACCATCAATGATGTCATCACCACCACCAAAGTCAATATTACAAGTACAACTTGCAGTAAAAGACTTCATAATTTCAGCACCAGCAGCAATCACAAAGGATTCAGCAGGTACTTCTAGTAGTTGAAAGATGTCACCATTAGCAAGCGTAGCTCCTGCAGTAATCATAGCATCAATATCTAAGATTGCTTCAAGAGTGCGTACTGTGTTACCTACATTAGTGTGAACAGGAAGAACGTCTGCGCCAACACCAGCAGTAGATGCGAGAGTCATATCAAAAGTAGCCATAAGTTATATCCTCCCTTATGCTGCGTTATAACGAGCAGTAACGATAGCTTCTGGACGAAGTATCTTTCTGCCGTATAGATGCATACCACGAACAATGTCAGCAAAGCTGTCTTGATCACGATATGTTTCTGTCTTATTGATTTGCTCCGCAGTTGCAACAGCAGAATCATGTCCAGCAACAATAACACCAAGGTTTGTTAATTGATTAGCTGTGCCTGATGTTCCAGGTCCAGTGCCAAGGGCAGGTAGATTGGAAGATGTATAGACACGGAAACCGTGGAAGTTATTAATAGTTAGACCATTACGTAGTCCACCTGACTCACCAAAATCAGCGTTCATAAAACGTGAATCTTCATCGGCAAGAATTTCCATAAACACTGGATCAACTACAAGCCAACGATTTTGTGAATCAACTTGCTGTTGGTCAAGCAAACGTTTCATGCGTGAAACAATCATCGCAGGGGAAACAGTTGCTGTAGGTAGTGATGTAGCTCCAGGCATACGAGCAGTTACTGGAATCGAATGAGTACCAGCAGATGTTGTCGTAATGTTACCGAAGTCACCTTTATGAAGCTGCATTGAAGAAAGCAGTTCGTTTGAACCTGCAGTAGATACAGCTTTAGTACCATTAACAGTTGTGTTAAGAGCACTTGCTTTACTATGCAGAGAACTTTGTGCATAACCAGACATATATCCAAGAACTTCTTGGTCATACTGATCAGACAAACGATACGCTGCACGATTACTTGCAAGATCCATAAAATTAACATGGCTATGCGCCTCTTCAATATCGTCCATTTTAAAGGCATAGTAATTGGCCTTGTCAATAACTAATGAAAAGTCTTCATCTTGCAAATCTTGTGCTGTAACATTTGTGCCACGCGCATATTCCGAGACTGAAATCTCAGGTTCTTTAATGATCTTAACGGTATCGCCTTGACCACTGATCTCTCCGAAATAATCAGAGTTAGTAATATCTCCTACTACAGTAGACTTGCGAAACGCAAGTTGTACCTGCTTGGAGTAGATTACAGGACTAAAATTACCATTGGGTAAATTCCCATAACCTGTTGCGGTTGTAAAAGCCATTATATCCTCCTATAAAGTTTAGGCTTGCTTATAAGCTAAACATTATCACATAGAGGCTGTACGTTTTCTAGGGTGCATATTGTTATTAGTTGGCCTACCAATAACGTTATGGGCCTATACTTGAACAGGTAAGTCTTACGTATTGTTTAGTTTTGTATTTGGTAGTTTATTATTAGGTAGACCCAATGGGTGGCTAATAATGATTATACCTATAGTTATACTGTATTAATTTTATTTGTCAACAGTATTTTATCGTGCAGAACCAGACATATCATAAATAAATTTTCCAGTTCTTATTGCTTCCATAATCGCATCGGAAGCTTTTTCGTATTGATTAGTTGTCATACTGGCAACTTGCGATTCACTAAATGTACCATCTTTGCTACCTGTATTAGGTGCATTACGACCAGTACGATTAACAGAACGTGCAGCATCTTTATTGCTTGCAGGTTTCTTTGTGCTAATATTCATGTCTGCTTTGTACAAATCAATTGCACGACTTGCAGAACGAGCATCTGTATCATTTTCGTATAGAGCATCTTGAACCCACTTAGGTTGTTCTTCTGCCCAATTATGAAAGTCATCACTATCTCGTATCTCACCAAAGTCAGGATGAACTTTTAGTAGTTCTACTTCTGCTTTCTCACGAGATGCTGTAGCTCGCATTTCATCAATTTCTTTTACACGGCTCTCTAAACCTTCTGACTGCTCACGAGCTTTCTTAATTGCAATTGTTTCTACAATAGCTGCTACGTCAGGGTATTGTGCTGCCCATGCATCAATGTCTTCATCAGACTTAGGTAGCTTAATCTCTTTACGTGTAACGTCTTTTAACTGTGCTTCTAGTTGACTAAACTTATCTTCCCAAGACTTTTCTTTATCTTGCATGTGTCGTCTAAGATCACCGTAACGTTTCTTAAAACTTTTTTCTTCTGCATTAATAGGTTCAGCTTCTTGTACTTGAGTTTCTGTTGCATCTTCTTTATCTGCAAGTAGTTGCTTTAACTCTTTTTCATCTTGATCAATGCGATTTGAGTTAGCACTTTTCCTATCTACAAATGCAACCTTTTTGGGAGTGGTTACTTCTCCTGATGTATTAGTAGTATTCATTATAGTTCTTTCTTTCTGGGGCCACCGTAGCCTAGTGTTGGTAGGGGGATGAGTAGCCAGCATATAAGGTGATTGTTATTTTCTACGAGAGGCTAGTCCACCTTTTTTAAATCCATAGCCTCCTACATATCCTTTACCTCCCATTTGACCACCTGCAATTGCACCTGCTTGCTCTGCTTCTTCTTGTGTAGCTCCACTTGCTATTGCAGAACTTGTTGCTTGTTCTTGCGCCTGTGATATTTGTTCTTGTGTAGCTACTGGTGCAAATCCAGGCCCATCATCATCATTATTATTATCACCCCCGCCACTTGGTGTAGGCACAGTAGATGGTGGTGGATCGTCAGAATCGGGTTTATTAACTTTAGGTGTAAAAGGCTCAGTACTTCCATCATCACGTATTTTTTCATTTACTTCTGGTGGGCCTTCAAATCCTAATCCTTGTTTTAATGTATCAAAATAACTTTCCGCTTGCTCATTTAATTGATTTCTTAATACTGTTTTGCCTTTCATAGATGTTGCTTTACTAGAAGAATACCTAATATCCTCTACTAATTCATCATACGTATTATTAAATTGTCCAATAGTATCTTCAAGTACTGTTTTATAATTTTGATTATCTCTCAAGTTTGCAAATGTCTCTGCTTCTTGATCAGGCGCAACCACCGTTTTAGTTCTTCTACCAGTATTTATAGGATCACCTACTCTAGCCCCAACTATATCTCCAGAGACTTCTTTAGTTATACCGTAATCTGGAGATACTCCTGATGAAGATGATAAAGTAAAGCCTTGAGTTTCTGGACCTACATTGTATACACTATCAGGTATATCTTCTCTATTTGTATTTAAACCTAACTCTTTACTTGCAGCAGCAATTGCATTTTCTATATTTTCTATTTCATCTGATTCTGGGCCATCTGTATCACCTTTTTGATCTATAACAGCTTGCATTGCTTCTAGGTCTTTTTCATCTATTTGATTTTTGTTTTTATTTTCTTCTTCTTCTAAATTTGGTCTTGCTTTAGGGCGTATAGATCCTGAAATAGCAGTACCTGAAACTTTTGTAGCTGTATCTTTTTGTTTTTGATTAAATCCAAGTGCTTTAGAAATAGCATCTAAGCCTTTTTCAAGTATACTTTTATCAGCACCTTCATCAATAGTTTTACTTATAGCATTAAGTTTAGCAACCTGTCCTGGGGTAGCTGTTTTCTTTGCTGCAGCTAATGCTTTTGCAAATCCAGCATCTCTACCTTTAGCATTCATTTTATTACCAAGATGCACAAAAGCAGCTAAAGGTCCACCAAACGCAGCAGCTACACCTGTAGCAATTGTAGGCCCATACCCAACAGTTTTTTCTGCTTCTTTAATCCATAAGTCAACTTTAGAAGCATCAGGTGGATTACCAAAATCCATATCCCAACCACCAGCTTCTTGAAATTCTGATTGTTTTACTGGAGGTCGATCATCGTCATCGCCGCCTGTAGGTATAGCTTTTTCTGTTTCTGTTTCTTCTTCTACAGGTGCAGAACCTTTTAGTACATAACCTGCTGGAATAGGTATAACTGGCTCACCATTAAAGAAAGGTATACGTCTATCTGGTGAACCTTTTTTTACATATATACGAACATCTTGATTACTAAAATCAAAGTCGGGCATACTTATACCACCACTTGCAAATGCTAAACCACCCTGTGCTTTCTTCTGTGGTTCATCATCTTCATCTGGCCCACCAATAACAACTAGATCAGCCATACCAAATGGCATATCATCAGGTATTGTAGCTTCATCACTATTACCCATTTGACCCATAGCTTCCATTTGCTTGAGGCCCATCTTAGCAGCTTGCCGCATCTCCATAAGTTTTTCAAGGCCAAGGAACCTAACTACATCAGCAGGAAATACAAACTCACCTTCACTTACCTGTGCAGGTATATCATCTCTAACTTCTTTACGAGTACTACCAATGGGAACTTCGTTACCTGATTCTTCATCTACCATACCACCTTCATCACGTAAGCCGCCTTCTTCAAACATATCCATTTGACGTTGCATGTTATCCATTTTTTAGTACCTCATCTCGTAGTAACTGTAATCTACGTAACTGATATATTGCACCTTGTGCTCTATGTATTGTCATAGTATTGTCTGCTTGTTCCATAGAACGATGCTGCTGTTCTATAATAGTATTTAAATAACTACTGAACTGGTCCCACTGCTGGTGGTTGCTGACCAGCCCCTTGAGCTTGTTGAGGTGCTCCTTGTCCTTC
>Ga0208545_1001168_pt1 | contig 11848 bp, 9 predicted proteins | sample DEB08_DNA_12_FD_185498 | JGI IMG/M metagenome (GOLD analysis project Ga0208545, IMG submission 185498) | Aqueous microbial communities from the Delaware River and Bay under freshwater to marine salinity gradient to study organic matter... | ecosystem: Environmental > Aquatic > Marine > Coastal ... | reverse complement strand
ACCAGTCTGGTATCAGCGTAGGCAAGATCTTTGGTCTCCGTAAGCCTAAGTACAACAGCGACATCAGTGGCTCTGTACAGGACTTCGGCATCATCGCTCTAGACTCCGCACAGTAAGACTATCGCCCTCTCTTCGGAGGGGGCTTTCTTTTTTAAGGTATTAATCATGAAGATTGTAAGCAGTGAGCCATTACGAGTGGCAACCCTTGGCGGAACCGTCGTGTTGTTCGAAGCCGGTGTACCCCGCGAAATTGCAGACGAAATAGGCTTGTTAGCGATCCAGATGGGCGCTAAAGAATACAACGCCAAGTATGTTGAAGAAGAGGCAGCCGAGGTTGCTGAGTTCGAAGAAGTCTTGGAAGTACAGATAGCTGTACAACCAGACGCAGATTTAGTCACCTGCCTTGAGAAAATGATGGACGAAGGTGACCCAAAGAATTTCAAAGCCGATGGTTACCCCAAAGCTACAGCAGTAAACAAAGCGATGGGCACAACGATCGACAGCGACGCCCGAGAAGCCGCTTGGGAATCAATACTTAACTCATAGGTAAAACACGATGTCAGTAACAGTTCAAAGCGTCATTGATAGAGCACAGACAGTACTACAAGACACTACGGGCGTCAGATGGCCAGTTGTTGGCGAGTTGGTTTTGTGGATTAACGACGCACAGCGTGAGATTGCTTTACTGAAGCCAGACGCTAGTGCGACTAACGAGACTATTACTCTAGCCACCGGCACGAAGCAGTCTATCCCTTCTGGCGGTAACCGCCTTCTAAAGGTTGTGCGCAACATGTCAGCAGCGTCAGGCGGCACAGGTAAGCGCGCGGTACGTCTTGTCGACGCGGAAGTATTGAATGGTCAAACCCCTGACTGGCATGACCCCACAGTATCTGGAGACGCAGCTCACACAAATATCATTAAGCATTACGTGTACGAAGAGCAAAATCCGAGAAACTTCTACGTGTACCCTGGAGTTAACGGTAGCGCTTTCTTAGAGATTGTTTACAGCTCTAACCCAACTGCTGTCACGCAGGGCGGCGACTTATCGATTCCCGATATCTTCGCCAATGCCGTTTTGAACTACGTGTTGTACATGGCTTATATGAAGGACGCCGAATACGCTGGTAACCAGCAGCGCGCCTCAAGCCATTTCCAGCTCTTTACTACTTCTGTAACAGGTAAGGGCCAAATCGATGCGGTAACCAACCCGAATATGGAACGAAGAGCCCCTATGGGAGCATAAAAAATGGCGATTTCTTATGAGACGCTACTCCCTGAAATACTACCTATGGTTCCAGGGTGCCCTGACACGCTGATTGAGAATAATATTCGGTCAGCGGTTATCGAGCTGTGTGAAAAAGCTAGCGCATACCAAGCCGAGCTTGACCCGCTAACCACCGTCGCAAATATCTACGAGTATGACCTCGAGGCCCCAGCAGGCACGACGGTCCAGAGGATTTTGTGGGTGACCCACGCGGGCAAAGACATCGAACCACTTACATCGGCACTTTTAGAGCAACGCCTGCCCAAATGGCGAGAAGGTAATGGCGTGCCTGAATACTACGTTCAGCAGAGCCCTTCTTTAGTGTGGTTAGCCCCCGTACCTACTGTCACAAGCGTTTCAAGCACAATTATCCGAGCCGTCTTGAAGCCGACCCACACAAGCACGGCGTGCGACGACAGCGTAATGAACGATTACCGAGACACAATAATCAACGGCGCTCTGTTTAGACTCCTGCGGATTCCCAATAAAGATTGGTCGGATCTACAAGGCGCGAGCGTGTACGGCCAATTATTCAGCCAAGGTGTAGAAAACGCAGAGCGTAAGGCTCGAGGCGCGGACACAGGCGTAGCCAGGAAGGTTCGATATGGTGGAAGTTCAGGCGCATGGCGCACAAGACGTAACAGATATGGCATGGGCGGTTAGCGACCCTATTGCAACGGACATCACCTGCAATGCGCAGTGGGTGCTTCCAGCAATACAAGAAATTCTAGACGCTAATCTTATGCTGACATTTACACCAGGTGATGTGTACGCAGCATGCGAGTCTGGAGCAGCTACGTTATGGACAACAGAACATGGTTTTGTTGTGACAACGGGCGAAACGGACACGTTTACTGGGGAGAGAACAATGTTGATCTGGCTGGCTTGGGCCTATAAGCGAGGCATGAACCTGGTAACCAAGCACCAGGATTTTTTTGCTGGGCAAGCAAGACAACAAGGTTTTGTAAAAATGGAAGTCAGGTCAGCAGTCCCCGAGCTGAAAGACTACATACTTTCACAAGGTTGGGAATTAGACACCATTGTTTATACGAGAGAAGTGTAATGGGAAGCAAACCAAAACAAAAAGATTACGAAGCGTCAGAAGGCGAGAAAGCGTCGGCTTCTGTTGCGATGGCTGAGTATAAGTACTTCAAAGAGAAGTACGATCCGCTGCTACAAAAGATGCGAGATGAATCGCTGACTGACAAGGTTGATAAAAAACTGCGCGGGCGGGCTAATGCCGACACTATGCAGGCGCTTACCACCGGCCCTCTAGCGCAACAGTCGTTAACTGGTCAGGGTGCCGAAGGCTTGGCAACAGGTTATCAGGGGCAATTGGGCGCTGCGGATAAAGCCGCCGAAGAGATACGAAACCAGCAGCAAATGAATGTACTGGGTACCGCTAGAGGCCAAGCCTCAGACGCCCAATCTGGCATGGCTCAGGCCGCAAACCTTTCCACCTCTGAGGCCCTGAGTAGAGCGAAGAACAAGCAGGATGTAGCTAACGCTAAGATGACCGCAGTTGGCCAGGTGGCGGGAGCCGCGTTGTCGCAAGGTCTAAGCAACATGGGCACTAAAGGCACAAAAGAAGGCGCTATGCCAAAAGGACAGGCGGGGCCAGGCGCGCCAGAGACAGTCAAAGGCTCATTTTTCAGTCCTGTGGATGACTCTGGAAATAAAGTGTCCGGTTTTGGTAACCGTTTAGGTTATTCAGATATCTTTGGGGGCGGATGATGACTATAGCAAATCCAATGATAGGCGTGACGAAAGAAGATGCAAGTCGCGCAATGCAGATAGGTCGAGGTCAAGGGCTTGGCATTGTAAACCCAGGCAGCTTCTCTACGAGTAGTACGAATGGGTTAGGCTTGCCAACCGTAAGTGACCCTGACAAAACATATGCAAACATAACTCGACAAGAATATTTAGATTACGTGAACAACTACCGCGACTTCGAGGAACAAATGATCGAAGAGTCGCAAACTGACACGTCCCTTATTGAATCTGCAAGAGAGAACGCAGGTATTGCATCAGGGCTGGCTCAGGGCATTTCTGACCGTAATGCTAGCCGTTACGGAGCGCAACTTACTCCCGCTCAAATTCAGCAGCAAACTCGCGGCCTAGAGCGGGCTAATACCCTCGGCGCGATCCAATCGGTCAACGACGCGACGATTGCACAGGATGAGTTAAACCAGCGAAAACTCGCTGATCTAATCAATATAGGCCAAGGCGTGAATAGATCATCCCTAAACCAGATGGGCTCTGCGGCAGCGAACGCTACGCAAAGAAAGAACGCATATGACTCAGCCAAGGCTGCTTCCAAAGCTCAGACGTACAGCACACTCGGTTCGTTGGGCTCGATGGCAATTATGGCACTGGCATTTTAAAGAGAGAATTTTATGTCCCTTTTAGAAGGTATTTTAGGCGGTGCGCAGACATCAATGGCGTTCAATCAACAACGAACGACTAACAAACTCAATCGAGATAAATTCGACGAGCAGAGGCGCCAGTACGACCAGTCGTACGACGAGAGCGTTCGCCAGTTCAACATCAATGATGTGTATAACAAAGACCAAAACACTCGGCTAAACGCTAAAGAAGCTCGGGATGCTAAAAAAGCTGGAATAGAAGCTGTAACAGCCACTAACGATAGGTACTACGAGACACTAGATGTTGGCGGCTACATTGCTCAAGACCGCATGAGCCTTAATTACAACAAGATAAATGCAGACATCGCTGCGGGAAGAGGTAGTGATCGATTCGGCGCTGCAGAGCAAATTGTTTTGGGTTTCGCCACGCAGTACGGGAACCTACCTGAAGGCTCAAAAGCAACCAGCGTAGAAGCACTTGACGGTGGTGGGTACGCCATTACCGTTACCAACGCCGACGGCTCAAAAGGCGTGGTGACCGAAGACGGATCGAGTGGGTCTGAATCAAGCGTAGTTCGATTTGCTCCTGGCCAGCTGGGTAGACTTGCGAATACCCAGTTCCAACGCGAAGTTGCGACTAACACAAGTAAGTTTGATCCCACTGTAATGCGGACCAATCTAAATCTGATTGATGCGGATTCAAAGCAGCAAGCACTTAACGATCAGCAGAGCGATTTTCTAGCAGAGAAGCAATACGAGAAGCAGGTTGTTGATACCGCAAAACAGACAGGGAACGTTGGTTTAGTCAGAGGCGTCGAGAGTGCTATTGCTGAAGGCGGTAAAGAAACTACTCAAGCAATCGGTGATGACCTCGGCGTTCCTAGACCGCAAACAACTGTTAAAGCAGAGGCCGCTCAGATTGATGATAGCGAAGCCACTAACACTGATACCGCTACTTCAGATCAAAAGCCCGCGGTAGCAGCTTTTGACATGAAGGCCGTTGACCGTACTACAAAGGCAGGCCGTTTAATTCTATCGATCGAAGGTAACGGCGCAGTGAATCCGAGAGCGCAAAAACCTAAAGAATGGATGCAGAAAAGAAACCGCCCTAAGCTCGACGAGTGGCGAGAAGAATTAGTACAGCGGATAGCGGCTACTGAGAAAAACAGAGCGGGATTATCTAACTTTAAAACTCCGCCCCCTGAGAAAGATGGCTTGCTGAAAGACAAAGCGGAGCTAGCAATGATTGACGGCTACCTTGATAAAGACAAGCCAGCTCTCTTCACAGCGGACCCTGCGACAGATGCTGTAGCGGAACAAGCAGCAGGCAAAACAACAGAACAGATTGCAGAAGGTGTTAACGACGGGACTATTAAGGTTGATCAAGCGACAGTTCAGAAAGTTGCTGACAAACTACGACGAGAAGGTCTTAAAGAGATCCGAGATCTTAAACGCCTCACTGCTAAAGACGCTGCAATTGCACGTGCAGCCATTATCGCCTCTTCGCCAGACGCTACCATCCGAGCAAGTATGACGCAGGAGATGGTTAACATATTTGATAACACAGAAAACAGCCCGAGCATGACTCGCAAAGACGAGCTGTCTTTACAGAATAGCGCTGCTGATCGTGCTTATAGGTACGATAACCTTCGTAGTGACATGGCGAAAACAACGCGCTCTTGGAACGACGCAGCAAATAAAGAAGCATCAGACGTTCTTGCTGGGGCGCAGGATGTTTTCTTCGGGCCAGAAAGAGACGAGGAAAACTTCGACTATGACTCTGCCGCGAAATTCCTCCGAGGCAAACCTTTCAACAAATTTAACATTTGGTTGAAGCAAAGTGACCGTACTGACGAGGAAATAGCTAACGCAATGCCAGGAATGGGTGCCACTTTAAGTTTAACCATAGCCGCTATGGCTGGCGAAGAGTCCGGCGGTAGAGGCATTACAGGTAGGATTAGAGAGTCAGTAATTGACTTTATTAGTCGAGACGAAGTCGAAGAGGCGGTAGATCCTGCTGACTTTGATGCAAGCCGACTACGAGTCGACGACCCTGGCGTTGATGAAAATGGTGTATCGAAGGCGACTCAAATCTACTACACAGACCAAGACGGTAACATCTTGAATGAAGACGGCGGTTTGCAAGCCCTCAAGAATCTACAACCTGAGATGTACGCGAACGCACTAAGCATTGGTATCTACAACACCCGCAAAGCGAACGGGGGATAAAGTGTGGAGCCTGAATTATTCGAGATTTTCCTCAACAACGGCACTTTCGATCTCCCCGAAGATCGAGGACCAGATGGTGGCCCAAGTAACAGGGACATAGCGCAAGGCAATGTTGAAGACCCAATTGGTGTAATTGCCCCTGAGTCTTTGACAGAAGCATTTAGCGCGGGCCGCAAATCGGGCGGTGCTTCCCTCGATGCAGACATCGAATATTTCGGAGCACTGTTCAATACGCTTACTGGCGACCAAGAGGCCGCAGAGGACAATGTCCGTCGTGCTCGGATCAAAGAAGCCCAAGCTGCTATTCCCGTTTCCACAATGGAGTCCTTCGAAGAGTTCTACAACGAACCAACGATCGAAGGCTTCTTCATGCAGGTCGGTAAAGGTACGGGCGAGCTCTTCGCCCCTGCTGTATCCAGCATAGCAAGTGGCGGTATCGGTGGTATCACAGCTGTTCTTGGCAAGACAGCACTCAGCAAAGGCGGTAAGGCTGTAGCTAACCGTATCGTAAAAGATGCGCTGAAGAACACCGCTGACGGGACAGCTGATGCCGCAGAAAGAGAACTCGCACAGTCCGCTTGGGGTGTATTTAAAGCAGGCGCGTTTGTCGGCGCAGGTACATCAGAGTACGTACCACTAGCTGGCGGCAACTTGTCAGAAGCCCTTGAAGCTGGGCAAGATCTCAATGCAGATACAGCAAGACGAGCAGCCCTTGTTGCTGCTCCGCAAGCCTTGTTAGGTGTTGGGGCTGAAGCGGGCATGCTGAAGTTAATTGGCAACGTTGCTAAGAAGCGCGCTGTCAAAGAAGGATCACTGTTCGGTAAGTTAGCAAAAGATATTAGTGGCACCGCGCTTAAAGGCGGCGTTATGGAAGGTGCTACTGAAGTTGCGCAAGAAGGTATTGGTGTCCTCAACCGTATGGATATGGACGATACTTACACCACCCAAGACGCGAAAATGCGCTTGGCACAGTCTGCGTTCGCAGGCTTCTTTGGTGGTGGTGCAGCGGCTGGTGCTGGTGGAACCGTAGGTAGCGTCTTTAACCAAGCGAACCAGCTCATCGAGAAAGGTCGCCAGGCAGAGGTTGATCAGCAAGTCAACGAAGAGCAGTACGGCGACGAGATATTCGGCGGGTACACTTCTAACGAAGCGCAGAGCGATATAGCGGCTCAAGTGGATGCAATGAACGACCCTACCAGCTCCAAGCAAGCAGTCTGGTCAGCGGGCAACCAATCTGTGTTCGGCGCAAAAGAGAACACTATTACCCCCGTAAAAGTCGAGGGTTCAGACACGCCAACATACGCAGCATTTGTCCCTGGACGTGGAACAATTGTTTCTACCAGCGAGCAGATTGTCGCTGACGTAATCGCAGGCGAAGCCTCTGACTCAATCCTCCAAGCAGCACTTGGGTACAGCAATGTTAAGACTGAAGATGGCAACCTAGCGGTAGTAGTTAAAGACAGCCAAGGGCGCATAGTCTCTGAAGAGCTAACGACTGAAGAGAATCGAGCAGCAGCAATCGAGGCAGCAAAAAAGCTAACGCCGCAAGGCGGTAGTTACGATGTCGTGTCTGCCCAGCAAGCATTGGAAGAACGAAAGCGACGTGTTGAGAAAGAGCGCGGCCCAGTAGTTCGTCCGATGAATGACCAAGACTCTAAGCAGGTCAACAAAGAAATGGGGTTCGGTAGCAAGACTACTGGGTTCGACGAAGGCGGCGGTATCTTTGAACCAGAGGTTACAAAACTCAAAGAGTACGCCCCTCGAAATACGGAGAGAGAGTACGAGAACACTAAGCCTACTCAGGAAGCCTTTAAAAAAGAGTTTGGCGATGAGATGGACATCGACTGGGACAGTGACTACTTCGGCGGCATGAGTGAAAGCCTGATGAAGGCGGCTGTTGCAGCTAAGAAGGCGAACCCTACTGCTCTGGTAACTATTACTGAGGGCAAAGACGGTGCATACGAATTAAACCTCGAGACCACCCCAGACACGGAAACTTTTTCGATTGGGGGTCAAGAGCAGAAGCTACCCATCGGCGAATTCTTATCGCAGTCAATAAAAGACGCAGACCGCGTTGCAAAGAACGATGACTTCAATAACAAAGACGCTGCTGAGGCTAAGGTCACAGTTGTTGATGAGGGCGGTAAAGAGACAACGGCTATTCTGGCTGATCTAGTTAACGCTGGTCGGAGAATCTTACAGACGCGCGAGGGTTCAAACTTTAACCAGGGCGGACCCACTGAGTCTGCTGCCGCCGCATTCTCGGCGATAATGTCTGAGCTACAGCTCTCTAATTATGATGTTCGTGACCAAGCAACAGGTGAGTCCTTGTTGTCTATGGATCAGCAGCAGCTTAAAACTAGCACTGGCGGATTACGCGCAGGTGGCACCAAACAGTCTCCCCTCACCCTTGATCAAGTTCTGACTCAGACGCAGCCTACAGAAAAAACGCCAAAGTCATATACAGTCTCGGGCTATGATCAGGGCGGGCCGTTTGAATACAGCTTTCCTACAAAAAAAGAAGCGAAAGCAGCAAAAACCGATTTTGAAAATCGCGGTGCAAACGGCGTACGTATTACGGAAAACAACACCTACACTGATGCGACGTTTGCTGACCAGGAACAAAAAGCGGGTATAACCGCAGAAGACGAAGTTCTTGAGAGCGCGCGGCAAGAACTTGGGGACCTCCCACTCTCTGGCTTAAATCTAGAAGCTGGCCCTGTAGAGAACAGAGGGTATTCATCCGCGAAGCCTAAGCGTAAAGGTGGTCGCAATCCAATGAACGCGACTTACCCAGCGGGCAACATCGGACGCTTGGCCACGCAGGTCGCGTCCGCCCTGGTCAAAAAGCTCAGGCTACAAAAACCTGTCTCTATTCTTGGCGTGAAAGAATTGGCGCAAATGTCAGAGGCTAAGTTCAACGAGATGTTTACAGACCCCCGTGTAGCAGCTGCTGTACGCGAGCAGATGAACGCTCTCCAAGACAACACGACTGCGCTGGGCCGATACATGGGCTTTAACGATGCGCATGTGATTCTTGTAGACAACCGTTCAGACAACCAGCTTCAGACAGCATTGACCACGGCTCACGAGCTGGGGCATGCGTTGATCCAAGAAGAGATGGCTGGCTCGTTGGAAAACTCAGCGTTATACCGCCGCCTAGTTAATGACTTCGAGAAAGCTCGCGCGGCTAAGGATGCCCCCGCTGCCTACCAAGACCCTAACAACGAGCTGGCTTTTGAGGAATGGTATTCCGACCAGGTAGCAATCTACGCGAAGAATATATACCTGAAACAAACCCTACCAGCTAAGAATATGGCAGCTAGCCACTTTAAGAAAGTTGCAGACAAGCTCGTCTCTATGTTCAAGAGCATGTCGCAAGAGATGCGACGTAGGTTCGGTAAAGACGCACAGAGCCAGCAGTTCACTGAGTATATGGACTCGCTCACTGAGAACAAGCGCCGATACTGGACTGCTGCGAAGAACAAGGTCGGTACGAAAGAAGCTACATTCCAGCAGAAGGCTCTTGTCAGAGCTATTGAAGACGCAATGCCTAAGTCTAAATTCGAGAAAGGCGTTGAGTCTCTAGCTCGATTAGTTAAAGAAGTACTGAGTAATCCTACTGTGCGCAAAGCAACACAGCTTGTTCGTACAGAGGATGGCGTACTGCGAACCATTAGCACCAAGATTGCAGACATGATGTATGTACCTGCTCAATCGGAAGGCAAAGGTTCAGACATGGGTTTCGTAAAGCGTAAAGCGGCAATCCGTAAGCGCATGATGAACGACGTGCGGAAGATTCTTGGGTCTGATTGGACTACCCCTGAAGCTACAAAAATTTTAGAGCTTGCGAGAGACTCTGACATCTCAACTGAGCAACTAAGCGAATATGGCGAAGCTGGCGCTGACGCAATTAAGGTGCGAGAGTTCCTGAGCAAGCTGTACGATAACTACATCTCGAAGACTCCAGGTAACACGATTGGTAAGCGCGATAACTTTTTCCCTGTGGCTCTAGATCTCGCAGGGATAGTAGATGACCCAGAAAAATTTGTAGGTGTTTTGCTACGCGAAGATCCATCGATACCGGCGAGCAAGATACGAGACATCGTGCATAATCTTGTCCAGCTGCAAAAACGTATTTTAGACGACGATGAGATAAGTGTTGATGCTACTGATCCGTCGGCTGTTGCTGAGTCTGCTCGAGTTCTAACGAATAGTATAAATCCTGACAAGCTCTCTGAGTTTATGCTGCCCCCAGCGGAAGCGTTGCAGGAATATATACGAGACCAATCAACTCGTAACGAGTTCCTTCGTGCAACTCGCGCGCCTGACGGTACTGACCTTTTGCAGCAAGAGCTCGACAAGTTGTCGCCTGTTGACAGAGAAGAAGTTGTTGCGATGCTCGAGAGACACATGGGCTACAGCCGCAAACCGCTCGGTCCCAAGCTACGAGCCGCCAATAGCTGGATGCAGTTATTCCAGTGGGTCACGCTGCTTCCTCTCGCTACTGTGTCCTCGATTACGGAGCTGGGCGGAGCTGTGCTGAACGGCAAAGACTTTGATGCGTTCGGCATGGCATGGAAGGCCATGAAAGAAACCATTCAGAATCCAATAGAAGCTAAAGAATTGGGTGAAGATCTTGGCGTTACGTCAGAGCGCACGATGGAAAACATGATGATGACCGACGCTGATCATGAGTACATGGACCCTAAAGCGCGGGCCATTGGCGATAAGTTCTTCCGAGTGATTGGCCTTGATTGGTTTACCCGTTTTACCCGAGAGTTCGCTTCTAACATGGGCGTACAGTTCATGTTGCGCCATGCAGTAAATGATAGTGGTAACCCACGATCGGAGCGTTACCTAAGAGACCTGGGCGTGTCAGCGGCAGATGTAAAAGCGTGGGAAGCAGATGGTAGGTCATTTGACTCTGATGCAGGGCGTCGAGTCCAAGACGGACTGACAAGATTCGTAGAAAGCTCGATGTTACGTCCGAACTCTGCAGAGCGCCCTTCCTGGGCAAACGATCCTCGCTTCGCTTTGATCTGGCAGCTAAAGAGCTTCTTGTACTCCTTCTCCAAAACTATTGGTGGCGGCATTATCCGCGAAGCCAAAGCACGAGCGGCTGAGCCAGGGATGACAGGTCTTGAGAAGCTAGGTGGTGTTGGACTTACTCTGGCACTAGCTGGTGTTGCCTTCATGCCACTGGCCATGATCAGCCTCGAGTTGCGCGAGCTAGCTAAGTACTTGATTGCAGGCGTACTCCCAGGCGTCAATCAGAGTGGCGGCAGGTATTTCCGGTCTGATCGTATGGATTGGGACCAGTATATGACTGAAATCTTTGATCGATCTGGTTTCAACGGGCCCATGTCAATTGCCACCTCAATGATGAACGCCGACAAATGGGGCAGTACTCCACTAGCGCCGTTGCTAGGCCCAACTTATGACCTCGCAGAGTCAGCAGTACTGGATGGGTGGGAAGTTATCCCTGACAGAATTATTCCTGGCTACAGCATTGTTTACTAACGGGTATATATTATGAGCATATTCACAGCGCTACTCGGCCCCGTAGCAGATCTAGGTAAGACCTACCTGAGTAACAAAGCTGAAGAGAAACAGGCGAAACACGAAGCCAAAATGAGCGTTATCCAGAACGATTCGGACTGGGAAGCAAAGATGGTAGATGCGTCTGCCACCTCGTGGAAAGATGAGTTTTGGACTATAATATTAGCCATACCAATATTTATGGTGGGCTATGCGATTATAGCTAATGATATGACGGTAGTAGAGCGCGTTCAGCAAGCATTCTCAACGCTAAACGATCTACCTGAGTGGTATCAGTACTTACTATTTATAGCGATCTCAAGTTCATTTGGAATCAAGGGCGCATCGAAACTTATGGGGATGCGCAAGTGACCGATCCAGAGACAAACAGACGTTTCGACAGGCTTGAGGTCAAGATAGACAAGCTGACCGAAGTGCTAACCAACGT
>Ga0208545_1001165_pt1 | contig 11861 bp, 7 predicted proteins | sample DEB08_DNA_12_FD_185498 | JGI IMG/M metagenome (GOLD analysis project Ga0208545, IMG submission 185498) | Aqueous microbial communities from the Delaware River and Bay under freshwater to marine salinity gradient to study organic matter... | ecosystem: Environmental > Aquatic > Marine > Coastal ... | reverse complement strand
AGCGGTGAGCTACCTACTGCAGAGATATTTGACAGTTATGTTAAATCCACTACTGAACAGATTGAACAGCAAGGTGATATAGAAGCTGCTAAGTTTGCAGGGGATACACCTAAAGCAACTGCAGAAGTAGATTACACACTGAACCCTACTCAGTCAGCAGAGGCTTCCATTACAAAGGTAGCAGAGGCTGCTAAGTTTTCTGAAGAGGCCAGTGCAGAAGAAAAGAAATCAGAGTTTAAGCCAGATGTAACTGCAGAAGAAACAAATGTTTCTGCTACTGAGTTAGTTGACGTAAACGAAATACTAAATGTAGAAGAGATTGTTGTCACTGGCGCAACCCTTACAGCACTAAATGAAGACTCCAAAGGCAAAGCCCAAACAGCTACTTTCTCTCAACAACTAGAGGCAAAGTTTGTTTTAGGTGAGGTTAGCCCACAGTCAACAGTAGAGGGTCAGCTAGAAAAACTTATGGCTTCATTTGACGATGGCACACCTGCATGGGCTGCAGGAGCTTTACGTAGAGTTAATGAGGTTATGAACGCCAGAGGTTTAGGTGGTAGCTCTATGGTAGGAGCCGCCATGATACAAGCTGCTATGGAGAGTGCTATACCTATAGCCCAATCTGATGCAGCTACATTTGCAGCTATGGATATGGAAAATGTTCGTAACAAACAAGCTGTAGCTTTATCTAACGCAGCAGCAGCACAGAAGTTTGAGTTACAGAATTTAAATAACAGACAAGCTATGGCAGTGCAAAACAGCATGAACAATGCTAACTTACAGTTGACTAACCTAAGTAACACTCAAGAGGCTGTACTAGCACAGGCACAACTTAGAGCAGGTCTACAAAATATAACACTGGGTATTAGTGAGAACGTGGCACTAGCTAACGCTTCTAGATACGCAGAAGTAAATAACTTGAACCTGACAAATAGACAGCAGATGTCTATACTAGAATCCACACAGAATCTAGAAGTAGAGATGGCTAACCTGTCTAACTCACAACAAACTGCGTTGTCTAATCTACAAGTAAAAGCATCCATGATGGGGCAAGTTCTTTCTAACGAGCAACAGATGGCTGTAATAGAAAGCACTCAAGCATTTGAAACAGAGATGCAAAACGCTACAAGTAAACAACAAGCGTTTATACAGGATGCTGTTGCTACAGCAGCTATGGAAGGTAGAGTTCTAGATAACAGACAACAAACATCTTTGTTTAATGTGTCTAATCAGTTAGCAGAAAGAGAGATAGAGTTAAACAACGAACAACAAACTAGAATGTTTAACATGACTAATAAGTTAAACGTAGAAATAGAAAACTTATCTGCACGTCAACAAACTGCTCTTGCAAATGCACAGATAGAAGCAGCTATGAAAGGTCAAGAGCTTACTAATAAACAACAAGTAAATATTATAAGATCAGAACGTATTGCAGAGATAGCTAATCTAAACTTCACAGCAGAGCAGACTCGTGCTATCAGAAACTCTGAGTTAGCACAAACAGTTGACTTAGCTAACTTAGATAGCAGATCAGCTAAACTTTTAGCTGACTGTGCTGCCTTAACACAAGTAGACATGACTAACCTAAATAACAGACAACAAGCTGCAGCACAACAAGCTCAAGCATTTTTACAAATGGACATGGCTAATTTAGACAACGAACAGCAAGCTACTATGTTTGAAGCACAGTCACTTGTACAGAGTATATTTTCTGACCAAGCTGCTGAGAACGCATCTTTACAGTTTAACGCTGAGAGTGCCAATCAAGCGGAACAGTTTTTTGAAAGCTTAACTACACAAGTAGATCAATTTAATCTAGCACAAGAAAATGCTATGGAACAGTTTAATGCAGGTGAAGAAAATAGTATGACTAAGTTTCAGGCAGAGCTTGATAATCAACGTGATATATTCAATGCACAAAATCAGTTAGTGATAGCACAAGCTAATGCTGTATGGAGACAAAGTATAGCGACAATAAACAATGCTGCAGATAATGAGGCTTCTATGCGTGAAGCTATGGCTGCTAACAATCTTACAGCAGCAGGTATTGCTGAGTTATGGCAACAAGAAAGAGATCTCATGGAGTATGTTTGGAGAACAGCAGACAATGCTATGGAAAGAGAAAACAAATTAGCCCTACAAAACATAGCTTCTGATGGTGAGAAAAGTGGTGGTTTAGCGAGTGCTGCAGGTACGTTTTTGGGTGCTATAGTTAATGGCATGGCAACGAGTAAAGTAGGTATATTTGCAACGTAAGAGCATTAATAGAGGATTATTATAATGGAAGATAACTTTGAAAACTTTGTAGCAAACGTAATAAGAGATAACTTTGCACAAATGGATGAAGAGGATCTTGATGCTAGAGAACAAAAAGGTCTTGGTCAGAGGACTATAAGTAATATGGCCCCTGTTCCAGCTTCGGCTGTTGGTGCTGCAGATAAAAAAGTATCTACTGCTAGTCGTGTTCTCAACGATATGACTGACTACTATCAACCTGAAGAGTTTTCAACGCAATCTGTGAGAGTAGATAGTGCTCCTAGATACAGCAGTCTAAGTAAGTCTACCGTGTTAGACATACTAAGTGCTAATCGTGGTGGGCTAGAGCGACAAGGTATTGTAGAGATGCCTATGGGTATGTTTGCTGAACAAGACCCAACTATAGATATAGATAGCTTACAGAGTAGACTATTAGATAAATTAGATTTAAGACCACCAGAGGGTAGTGCTCAAGACATACAGTATGGACTTGGCTCACAGAAACTAGGAAAGGTTGAAGGTGTAGGTGATGAGGGCATTGATGTTGATAGGGATACTCCTACCCCTGCTGATGTGGGGGTGCAGCTTACAGATGGGAAAGTAACAGACCTTCTTGATTTTATTGGAAAAGGAGAAGGAGGTTATAATTCTGCTCATAGAGGAACAATAAGTGATAAAATATACGGTTCTACAGGAAACACTGTGAGAGATGGTAAAAAATTAACTGACCTTACCGTAGGTGAAATAAAAAAGTATATGGACATTGAAAGTCCTAGAAACAAAGATAGACTATTTGCTGTAGGTAAATATCAATTTATACCTAAGACATTTGATTTAGTTGTAGAGAAAATGAATTTATCTGATGATAAAATATTTACACCAGAACTACAAGATAAGATGGGTACATTTTTATTGACAGATAAAGTAGGAAGAAAGTTACAAACTTGGTTATATCAAGATGATACAACTATTAAAAAAGCAAATGTCAATGAGGCAATGTTAGCGTTTGCAAAAGAGTTTGCGTCAATACCAGTTCCTTTTGATATTCCAAAAAATCCCAACCCAACGAAAAATAATCCTTATCCTAAAGTAGATTTGAAAGCAGGAGATTCGTACTTCAGTGCAGGTGTTAAGGGTGGTAATGCAGCACAGCACACAATAGAAGAGACAAAAGATATACTAAATAAAGTAAAGGGATCACTTAAAATGTTAGGGCAGGTAAGCGAATCTCCACGGCCTAGACAAAAACCTAGAGGCGTAATGGAAAGGCCACCACTATAATGTTTGGATTACCACTAGAATTAATCACCATGCTTTTCTCCACTATACTAGGTGGAGTGATGTCTATATGGGGGCAGTCCATAAAGGCTAAAGAAGCTAACAACAAAATGCTTATGGAACGTGCTAACTTCAGGAAGCAAGCTGTAGCTGATGCACGTAACGCTGGCAAGGATGACAAGCACTTTGCTTGGACTAGAAGATTAATAGCATTAAGTGCAGTATTTAGCATTATTGTCTTGCCAAAGCTAGTTGCAGTGTGGTATCCTGAAGTAAGTGTATACGTAGGATATACAGAAGCAACTGGTGGTTTTTGGAACTGGATGTTTGGACCTGATGACGCTATCCAGTGGAAGATGGCTAAAGGATTTGTAATCACACCCCTTGACACACATATTGTATCAGCTATAGTAGGGTTATACTTTGGCGCAGGGTTTACTAAATAGGAAAATAAAATGGAAGAAGCAAACTTTGGAGCACCAATACCAGGTCAGTCGTTAACCACAACGCCTAAAGAAAGGCCGTGGGAACGTGCATCTGCAACAAGCACAGTAGATCAAGCATTAGGATACTACTTTACAAACTTTCGTGATCCAGAAATAATAGATGATATAATGACTGTAGTTGATATGGGCATACCTTTGAAGCCTATTGTTAAAACATTGTACATGTCTTCTGTTATGAATGGTATACATAACTTAGATGTAGGATTAGTAGTTGCTCCTGTACTAACTGAGTTTCTAGCGGCTGTAGCAAAAACATATGAGATAGATTTTAAATACAGTGCAGTAGATCCACAAGATCAAAGAAAAGAAAAAGAACAGAAAAAAGTAGAGATGATGCTTAGAATAGCAATCGATAGAGGTATTGAAGCAGGTGGAGAAGATGATAGAGGTGTCCAGTTACTAAAGGACATGGCAACTTCACTTGAAGAACAAGGCGCTACAGAAGTAGAAACAAAAGAAGATACTGTGGATGCACCGCCAGAGCCAGTAGAATTACAGGCAGTAGAGAAAAAAGGCTTAATGGTTAGGGAGGGAATGTAAGATGGCATTTGATTGGAACTCATTTACAACAAACTTTCTTAACACCATAAGCACAGGTATAAATGAAAGAGTTGAAGCACAGAAAGATGAAAAAGATTTACTAGATGAAGAGTATAAACAGGCTCAAGTAGTATTTAAGAATAGAAAAAAATTAGTAAACAATGGTATCATGTTAGCTGGACAGGCACGTAACTTAGGTGCAAGTCCTCAACAAATAAAAGCTGCTATATCTTCAGGTGAGAGTGGACTGCCTAACTTTGTAAAAGGTCTGACTAAGTATAGTGCTGCAAAAGGTGGTGGTACTTTAAGTTTCTCAGAGGTAGACACTTTAGTTGAGGGCGCAGAGTTATTTGAAGAGGGAGATGTAAAAGAATTTTTAGAGCGTTCATATGGTCTATTAGCTGACGATCAAGATATGTCTGTTCCTACTGACGAAAGAACAACGTTTCAAAAACTACTAGCTGTTGATCCTAAGAAATCTGCCAGAGTAGGCTACGATCCAAATAGGATGAGTATGATAGAATTAGCTAGACAGGATGCTTATGATAGCCTAGCTTCCGACAGAGGCTCTGTGTACTTGACTGTAGATCAGTCTACAGCAAATGTGTATGATCCTGTAGATACGTATGATAAATACCTAAGACAAAAAGAATCAGCCCTATCAGATCTTAGAAAGACAGAGCTTTATAAAACTTCTTTAGGTGAAAATGAACAAGATGATTTAGAAAATAAAGCAGAGCTAATGGTTATAAAGAAGTTTTATAAACTCTATGGCGATGACTTTTTATCTGATATTCAGTCCATGTCTAAGAACCCTCTTATTGAAGGTTTAGTAGCGCAAGCAGAGGCAGACGAAAAAGAAGATATTAAAAATTCTGTTCTGTCATCAAAGCTAACAGATGCAATAGCAGCAGATCAAGGTACGTTAATAAAAGAAGTTAAAGGCAATGTAAGTATAAAATACAATCTTGATACAAATGGTAAAATACTAGGTGATATTATTTTTGTAACGCCTAACGCTGACGGTGGTTTAGTAGAACAACCAGTAGATCCAAATGATAAAGAGCATATAAAAGAGCTAACTCAGATGGGTTTTAACTTTGACACAATGTATGAAGATGATGGAACTATAGATGCTGCGATAGCAGATGTACAAAAAGAGGAGCAAGTAGATCCTGACTTTATAAGTAGAGAGGTATTACCACCAGCAGAACTTGGTGGTCAAATGACCCCACAAGCAGATGAGCGTAGAGATGACGATCCTGAAATAGAGATACCTGATACTAAGAAAGACCCTAAAGATACACCAAGTTTATTTGATGACATAGGACAGTTCTTTCGTGAGGGAGGGCTTTCTGGAAGAGCAGAGAAAAGAAGAAGAGAAGAAAAGAAACAGGAAGAAGCTAAACCTAAGATCACAGTTTACGGAACGCAGACTCTAGGAGGGCAAAGCTTTACTGTAACACCTGATAAAAAAGTATATATAAATGATGCTAAAACAGGTGCTCCAAAATCAGAGGTAACAGATAGTGCTGTAGTTGAATCTGTTTTAAATCAGAGTACAGAAAGAACTACTTTAGTTATTAATACATTTGTCAGGGATGCCAGAGATAAGAAAATACTAAATGATAAAGATAAGTTATTAGCTTATTGGAAAAGATTCTCTGGTAAAAATAGACTATCGCCTTATGTAACTAAAACAGTTATAGATGAAATAATTAAACAGTTGGAGTTATGATGTCAGACTATTACACAGGTAGTTTATTTGATTTAGTAGAAGGTAATCAAGGCACAGCTTTAACTGTTCCTCCTAAAAAAGTATACACAGGTAGTTTATCTGATCTTGTACAAAGTGCTATGGATGGTACGTACAAAGAAGAAGAGGACGAAAATATTATCTTTGATAGTACTGTTCCAGATAAAAAACTAAAGCTAGATGATTTTCACAAAAGAGAAAACCTAAACGTTATTCGTGAGTACATGTCTAGAAATAAAGGCGAAGACTATCGTACTATGGAGGATGGTAATAAATTAGTAAACGACTTTGTAGATCATATGCGTTGGTTTAATGCCAACACCTTATCAACAGCAGGTGAGGTACAGTTTGTACGTAAGGGTAGTGAAGCAGATAAAGCTGCAGCAGCAGATGCGTATAGATTGTACGATAGTTTAGGTAACTTATTTAACAGGGGTGAAACTTTCTCTGGTAAAATAGATGGTATAAAAGATTACATCTTTGCTGCTGCAGCAGACCCATCAAACTACTTAGGGCTTCTCACTGGTGGTGTAGGTAAGGCTGCTGCTTTAGGTGTAACTACAGCTAGTAAGAAAGCAATAAAAGAAGCTAGTAAGAGAGCCTACAAAGAAGCTATCAAAAAAGGGGCTAACTCAAAAGAGGTTAAGAAAGCAGTAAAAAAAGCACAAGATGATTTAATAGGTAAGATAGGTAAGGGTGCAGCTAGAACTAAAGCAGGTAAACTAGCACTAGATCAGGCTGCAGTCAACATTAGGTCTGAGTGGTATCGTAAGCTTGGGTATGAATCATTAAAAGACTTTAATCAAAATAGCCTAAAAAAAGGGAAAGTATTTGAGCTAGGTGCAACCTTTGGGGCAGATGCTACAGTTGCAGCCTTTCAAGACATAGCAATACAGGACATATACTTAGATGTAAACGTAGATGATTCTATAGATTCAATAAATAAAAAACAAGTATTACTTAGTACCATGTTAGGTGGTGCAGTTGCTCCTGCCTTTTCATTAGTGGGTAGTGGAGCAAGAGGGCTAGTTGGTAAGACTAGTTTAGCAGATGCTCAAAAAGAGATGTCCATGCGTAAGTTTACTAAAAAAGGTTTAGTGGATGCAGATGTAGGATTTGAGGCTAGTAAAGTAATACGACAGGGCTATAAGTCATGGGCCAAGAAAGTAGAAGCTGGTAAAGAAATACGTGGTAATCAAATGATGCCAGAGGGCTTATTAGGTGAGATACTTTTAGGACCAGATAAAGAAACAGGTCTTGTAGGGCTATTGCGAAAAAAAGGTATAACGGTAAACAAAGATACTTTTATATCAGATTTTTTAACAGATGTAATACGTGTCATGCCTGACAAGGAATTTGTTGCTATGTCAAAAGACTTTGAGAAAGCTACAGGTATACACTTAGGAGATGCAGCAGCAGCTAAAGTAAAACTTAGTGACGTAATAGCATCTTACTCTAGTGGTTTAGGTAGAGAACTTTCAGTCTTTGCTCAAGCAAAAAATAAACTAAACGCTGGTGTTGTTATGGGTAATGACATAATCAATCAAGCACTAGAGCGTAAAGAAATACGAGATGCCTTAGAGGATGGACTGCCAGGGTATCTGTCAAAAGAAAAACAACCAAAGAAACTTATGTACCTACAAAACGTGTGGCGTAGAACTCTTGTGTCATCTGTGCCTACCACTGCAGCTAACATATTTGGTTGGTCACAGTATTACTTAGGGCAGTCTGTAGCTGATTCTTTAAACGGTGGTATGTTCTATGCTTACGGTATGTTGAGAGGTAACACAGAAGCAGGAAGAGAAGCAAGAAGAATAGGTAAGGTATACGCACAAATACAAGGAGACAAGTTTAGAAACTTACTTGATCCTTTTACTACGCATGATGCTTACATGAAGTTCTTAGATGAAAATAAAAAAGTAAGCAGCTTGCTGCACGAAACAGTTGGGGGAACTGGTGTAGAAATATCAGCAGATAAGTTTGATATGAATCCAAACAACAAGGTATATCGAACCATAGAAGGTTTTGTTGATGCATCTACTAGGTTAACAGGTGTTAGAGCACAAGATACTTTTACTAAATCACAGATGTTTATGACAGAGTTAGACAAACAGCTTAGAATAAAAAATAAGGTAACTCTTGCTGATGCAATGCGTACAAATAATCTTGATGCTATAGACGAAGATGTAATGGGGTTGGCACTAGATAGTACAATGAAGAGTGTTTTCTCAAAAGACTACACCACAGTGGAGCAGATGCCAGTTATAAGAAGCACTGCTAAGTTTGTTGAGAGTATATCTAACTTGCCTGTGATAGGGTCTATACTACCGTTTGGCAGGTTCTTTAATAACACTGTAGCTACTGTTTATCAGGTTGGCCCTGCAGGATTAATAGCCCCTACTGCTGCTATCATGCGAGGTAAAGCAGATATAAAAACTATGGAAGCTTTCAGTCGCGCAGCAGTCGGAACTACAGGGTTAGTTTTAGCGGCTAGGATGGATCAAGAGAGACAAGACAGAGGGTTAGAGTCTACACAGCTAGACGTAGGTGGTGGTACAACCATTGATACAAGAAATGCTTTTCCTATGTCTGAGTTCTTAGCTATGGGTAGATTGTTTAACCAGTTGTCTAGGCAGGGAACACTTGGACCCTTGGGTAAAGCTGCTGATCCTAGCCCTGTGAAAGAGGGTGTGTTACCTTACTACGCAACAAGCACACCAGAGGCACTAGAGGATAGTCTCGTTCAACTAGGTGTAGGTCAGTTTGCTAAAGACATACAGTTTGGTAACGATATGTATAGAATACTTAACATGATGTTTGATGAAACTAATGGAGAAGCTGGTGCAGCAGAACTACAAAGACGTGCAGGTAGTTTCTTAGCTGGATTTACTAGACCCTTTCAGACAATAGACAGGGCTGTAGGTTTTGTTCGTGATACAGATATACACAAAGACAAAAGACAAAAGGCTGTTGTTAGTGATGCTGGAGAATTAGAGCTAGTTAAAAGAGGTGGGGGAGAAGTGTTCTCTCTTGAGGCAACAAGATATCTAGATAACATACTAGACATATTTCGTGACACTAATGCAGAGAATGAATTTAGTCAGCTACGTGCTGCAACTAGAGAAGGGGATTTGTATGATCCTAATCCGCTAAGTTCTATATTCGGTGTTAGGGTGGTTAGAGGTAAAACGGCTGCTGAAAAAGCGTACACTATGGCAGGGCTACGAGGATTTAAAGCAAACAAAAGAAGTCAGGTTGCTATGTATGATAGGTTGTTTAACGAAACCCTGTCTCCTCTACTCGAAAGGAAAGCCAGAAAGTTATTAGCTGATAAAGACTTTATAAAAGGTACAAACACCTACCGTAGACAGGAAGTAAATAAGATAATAAAACAAACTAGGTCTGCAGTAAATGAAGCTATGCCTTTTCTATCTGAGAACCATAGGATAAACAAACAGAGATACGATACGATAAACTACTCTGGCAATAGTGAACAGTACAAAAACGCTAAGAAAACTTTTCACAAGATACGTTTAGAAAAGATGCGTGATGAAGGTGCGACTGAAAAAGAACTTAAAGATATTAAAATAAAAGACCCACTAACCATGACAGAGAGTGAGTTAAATCAGTTTAGAGCTATACTATCTTTGTACAAAGACACTGCCAAAGGAGAGTAGCCACCAACAGTTAAGTCAACGGCTACCCTTTTATTTTAGACCATACTTTTCTGCAGCGTATTTAGCTATCATAAGTATGTCATCTATGTCTTGTAAAGCTCTAACTTTGTATATATCTTCACGTAGATTTTCTTCTATGTGTTTTCTTACAGGCTGTAACTTTACTTCTAGCTCCTCAAAGAAAAGCTTTAGTTTCCTTTCCATGTGTATCTTTGCTTCACGCTCTATATTCATTACACCTCTATTGGTATCTCAGTACAGTAAGCCGACACAGTAGACTCAGGTGTAGGCTTCTTACTTATAAGATCACTGCGTATGTATGATGCGCTACTCTTGCACATCTCCATAGTAGGGTATATATGATTAATTGCTTGGACTTGAACATACCCTGGCGCAATAGACATTATGAGTACTAAGACATACACTATTCTGAATCTTCTGTAGGTACATCATCAGTAGTAATATCTTTAATGATGTCTGCACTCTTTTCGTAAACGACAACACTTGTTTCGTATGTTGCTTTAGCCACTGGTTTAGCTACATCATTGTAACCACCGTAAAGTGTTAAAGCGTAAACTACAGGTACAAGTAAATTAAATACTAACATAATAATTATCTCCTTTATGTTAAGTCAACTATCTCACACGTATCGCCAGTACAGGCTAGTGTTTGCATAGCTACCGTGTTATCTTCCTTTTCATAGTCACACAAAGCTGACCACTCTATGTTACGAGGCATGGCTTTTTGGAGTTTGTTGTACTCCTCTTTGCTACACTCCTGATAGGGTGCTTGTTGGTATGTGTGATCTGAGTGGGGCAGGAAGGATATACCACTCATCTCATCAAAGTGTTTATAAACAAAGGCTCCAACCTCTAGCCACTCATCATCACGAACAGTGCAGGTGACGCTAGGTTTATGCTCGCACCAATGTCTTTGGTACTCTAGCCATGTCTCTAGTTGTTCAATAGCTGTCAGATCATTACGAGTAACTGCTTTGTTAGGAGACTTTATAGGAAAACTAAACACTACAGTTGTGTCAGGTTTCATAACGCATGGCTCATTAGGTATGCCTTGATCTTTCATAAACTGTGTCAGTGGATCGTTTACGTCAGCGCGAACAGTACGGATATAATATGCACTATGACGAGAGTGTATACCACTGGCACTGTCAACCAACTGTGAGACAGTTCCCGATGGTTTGTTGCAGCTAATCGCAGCAGAGCAGGGTATGTTGAAAAGACTAGCATATTCAGCATTAGTAGATACAGATACATCTCTTAGAAACTCCAATGTTTTATCAAGACCTTTGTTCTTTGTTGTCATCAAGGGGTTATCCATTATCCCTGTGAGTGACAGACCCAACAATCGTTCTTCTTCGGTATTTCGCTGCCACACCTTTCGCAGATATGGGAACTTAGTATATGTGGACTGAACTGTTCCAAGTATCGCTGCAAGCCTGACTTTTCTCGCAATAGAATCCACGTCATCTCTAGCCCTAACAACAACTTCCGTAAGATTACAGAACTGATACGGCCTGAGTATAATTTCACTACATGGATTAGTTCCAAACTCAAAATCAGGATCACGCCTGTCATACTTTGCAGCTTGTTTCTTAGATGCTTCACGGTTAAATATTCCCCTTTCACCAGATTTACTTTCTACAAGTGATGTCCACTCACGCAAGAAGGAGTCCATGTCGGGCTTCTCTGTGTAAGATACAGAGTTGTTTGCTAGAGCACGATGCCCTGCAGTTTCCCACCACTGTCCTGACTTAGCGTGACGCATACGATCATCACTCAGGTTTGATAATGATATCATAGCACTGCGTCTAACGCCACCAGAAACTAC
>Ga0208545_1001151_pt1 | contig 11915 bp, 12 predicted proteins | sample DEB08_DNA_12_FD_185498 | JGI IMG/M metagenome (GOLD analysis project Ga0208545, IMG submission 185498) | Aqueous microbial communities from the Delaware River and Bay under freshwater to marine salinity gradient to study organic matter... | ecosystem: Environmental > Aquatic > Marine > Coastal ... | reverse complement strand
GTAGCTGCACCTGGTAGGTTATCACTAAGAGCTAAGTAATTTTCATTGGTATATAAACCACCGCCAGACAGTATTTTTGCTACCTGTAACCTATCAGTCATTGACTAAGCCACTAACTCTAGTGTCACGCATTCTAATATATTTATTTATTAGTGTAGAACGCATGTAGTCTATCCCCTCCTGAAAAGCTCTAGAAGCTCTGTCTGCCTGCTCTATGTTATCTCTCATCATATACAAATGGTACAATGCACCATCTATTAAAGTATTTTTATACTGTGAAGGCACTTCTGGCACATCCCCTGATGCTTCTAATTCTGTAGGTGCTTTATAATAAGTGTATTTTATTACATAAGCTTTATCAGGAGTAGGACTAAATCCTAATTTATAATCAGGGGTTAGATATACATATATAGGTGTGTCATAGTCTCCTGAATCTCTCTGTTCATCTCGTTCTTTATGATCGTCTATGTACTCATCATATGTTAATGGTACTAATCTTCTTTCTTCTACGTTTAGTGTATCATTTCTATCTAACATAACTGTGTCAATGTCTACACTCATAAATCCTGTTGTTACTGCATATTCGTTTGTTCCTGCTGTAAGAGTCTGACTAGTAGAACCATATGCAAAGTGCCACTCTCTATCTCTTGTAAAAATATCTCTTTGTGAATTGTTTACAGCGTCTTTCACTAACGCTTGCACACCTTTAGCTGCACTAAATTCTGAAGTAGTCATTTCTACTTCATTAAGTCTTCTTAACGCTTCATTTGTTACTGTAAAAAATGTATATGCCATATATTAAATGTAGGAGAGGCAAGAAATACTCACCCCTCCTAATCCTAGAATAAATCTATACTAAGTCTCTAGCTACAACATCTCTTCCTGTTTGTTGAGAAGAAATATCTGCAAGAACCGCATAAACTCTAAGTACACCACTAACACAAGCTGTATCAGTTGCTGCAACTTTCACGTCAATAGTGTCTGCTGCTGTAATTAATGCAGTAAATGTATTAGCTGCTGCTGTGTTTATGATATTGCCTTGACCATTAGAACCTGCTGCAAGATAACCAGTTGATGAAACGTCTCCGCCATCAATAATGTCATCTCCTGCTGCAAAGTCAATATCTACAGTGGCAGAACCGCCTGTAAATACTGTAGTGACTTCAGCACCTGCAGTAATAACAATAGTATTAGCAGGAACTTCTAATAATTGAAAAATGTCGCCATTAGCTACGTTGGCAAATGTGCCTTCCGCTACTAATTTTGCTACATCTAATTCTTTTTCAATTACATATGCTCCTCTACGATTACCTGGTAGAGTTGCTGTTGAGTCAGAACTAACGCCTGTAGTGGATTTAGCTGTTAAATCATATGTTGCCATGTTTTATCTCCCTTACGCTGCGTTATATTTAGCTGTCACAATGCCTTCAGGTCTAAGTATTTTCCTTCCGTACATCTGCATCCCTCTGACAATGTCAGCGAAAGATTCAGGATCACGATAAGATTCAACTTTATTGATCTGAGAAGCAGTTGCTACTGCTGAACTATGTCCTGCAACAAGTACGCCAAAGTTAGTATTTTGATTTGCTGAACCAGAGGTTGCAGAACCAGTACCAACTGAAGGTAAGTTACTTGAGACATATACATCAAAACCATGTAGATTTCCGATTGAAATACCATTTACAAGTCCACCTTTATCTGCGGTGTCATTGTTTAATAGTCTAGAATCTTCGTCTGATAATAGTTCCATGAATACAGGATCTACGACTAAGAAACGACCTGCTGTATCTACTTGTTGTACATTTAATAGTCTAGCCATTCTAGCAATTACTTGAAGCGGTGTTGCGGTAGCTGTTGCTACTGCTGTCGCTCCAGGCATTCTTACTGCTAGAGGGATAGAGTGGTCGCCTGCTGAAGTAGTTGTAATGTTTCCAAAAGAACCTTTGCTCAAAGTCATTGAGGATAATAATTCATTACTTCCTGCGGTGCTTACAGCTTTAGTTCCTGATACTGTGTCATTAGTAGTATCTGCAACTGTGTTTAAAGCTGATTGTTTAAAACCAGATAGGTAACCAAGAACTTCTTGATCGTATTGATCACGAAGTCTATAGCCTGCTCTATCTGATGCCATGCTTTCAAAATTTACATGAGAGTGAGCTTCCTCAATATCATCCATTTTAAAAGCAAAGTAGTTTGCCTGATCAACAGTTAATGTAAAATCTTCATCGTCTAAGTCTTGTGGTGTGACTGTAGTACCACGAGAGTATGCTTTAACTGTTATTTCTGGCTCTTTAATAATACGGACTGTATCACCAAAGTTTGCAATTTCTCCAAAGTAGTCATTGTTAGTAATTGATTCAGCAACTGAACTCTTACGAAAAGCTTGTTGAACCTTTTGACTGTAAATAACTGGAGAGAAATTACCATTAGGTAGGTTTGTATAACCTGACGCTACTTTAAAAGCCATCTTTTTCTCCTTTTAGTTTTTAGAGGCTAACAAACGATAACTCCACTTCGTAAGGGCTGATGCTGAAAATGGGTAGCTATAAATAGGACCATGACATCAGGTAGCCTGAGTAGGATTTCATTTGAATATTGTAGAGTAGAGAATATAAAATTCTGGTCTACACGAATGTGTATTTATCTATACATACACAAAAACATTATTTTGTCAAGCAGTTAAGCAGTTATGCTCTAGCTGCTCCACTAACATCATAGACAAAGTTGCCTGAACGAATTGCTTTACTTATAGCTTCTTCGTTTGCCGAGTATTCTTGTGATGTCATTTTAGCTACTTCTGACTCTAATATGCTATCAGATCCCGTAGCATTATTAGTAGGGCTAGTAGCACTTCTAACATTCACTGCTCTTGCTGCATCTTTTTTAGATGTTTTCTTTTTAGTTGTTTTTACTCCTATGTCTGCTTTATACAGATCTATGGCACGTGCTGCTGCACGAGGATCATCTTCGTTTTCATAAAGAGCTTTTTGAATATACTCAGGCTGTTCTTCTGCCCAATCATGAAACTCAGGATTATCTCTAATTTCTGTAAAATCAGGATGTATCTGTAATAGTTCCATTTCAGCACGTTCTCGTGTAGTCAATCTTTCTCTTTCTGTTAAAGAATTTAATCTTTCTTCAATATCTTTATTTTGTTCTACTGCTTTTTTCATTGCAATAGTTTCTACAATTTTAGCAACGTCTGGATATTCAGAAGCCCATGCATCAATTTCTTCATCTGATTTAGGTAGCTTCATTTCTTTTTTAGTAGCTGCTGATAATTGTTTTTTAAGATCAGCTAATTCTTTATCTTTTGCTTCTGTAGTTTTTTGCATATGCCTACGCAAATCACCATAACGTTTTTTAAATGATTCGTCTTCAGGTCCACTAGCTGCTTGTTCAACAGTTTCTAAATCTTCAGTTGTTCCTTCTCTTTCTTTTAGAGCTTCATCTGCAGCTAATTCTTGCATAGTAGGTTCTGCTCTTTGGTATCTTACAGGTTTTTGCATTATTGTGTCACCTGTGTCTTCATCTCTTTTTATTACTGTTTCTTCGTTTGACATTTACGTCTCCTTGTTGGGGCTACTTAGTTGCCTATTTCTAGGGGTTAGTAGGTAGCCATTAAACGAGGGCTAAGTAATCCTTGTGACTCTTGTGGTGTAATTTCAGGTTCTTGAGAATTATATATTTTTCCTGAAGAACCTCCCCACGCAGAATCAGGAGTACCTCCCTCTTTAAGAGTAGCTATTTTACTCTTTACAAATTTTGGAAGAGCTTCTATAGAGCCTCCTTTTTTCATCCCTGTGTAACCATAGTTATCAAATCCTGTAAAATCTTGGAAATTTGAATTTGTGTAATTAAAAGACCCATCAGGGTTAACGCCTGTTCCTGTATCTAAAGGTCTAGACCCTCTATCCCATTCCCAGTTATCTCCTAGATAAGTTCTCCAATCTGTTATTGCTGTAGTTACTTCGTTGGCTACAGTGTCAAATTGAGCATTATGCTCTGCTCTAGAAAGCTGTCCTTGAGAACCATCAGCCATCATATAATGTTCGCCTAGTATTCCGTAACTGTCTAGACCTGGCATAGAATAATATTTGTATTTATTTTTTCTTTCTATAGCTCTTCCTTTTACATAATCATATTGACCATTTAATATAGCAGATGAATAGGCTAAGTCTTGTACACCTGATTGTGCTGCAAAATTAGTTATGTCGTCAAACCATTGATACATTTCGTCTACCGCAGTTTCTGACCTTCCAAAGTCTTTTTCAATAAATATTCTACCATCTTCAGAAGCTACAATAATTTCTAAACCTCTTTCATTACCAATTTGAATAGATATGTGACCACCTATTTGAGTGTCGTATTCTTCTTCCATAACTCTTGTATAATCTAATACAGGAGCTAACAGTGCTGATGCACCGTCTCTATTGCCTTGGTGATACTTATCCCCTGTTAGACCATCTTGTGTTATTGTGTATTCATCTGCACTTAGATTAGAATAAGCTATACCTGTTTTATTAGAAGGTTTTTTAAGTGCATCATAAATTACTAATAATGCTGCAGCACCTAGCATTAAAGGTCCTGCTACTGCTAATGCTTGTGAAGAAGCAAATGAACCTGATGCCCATGTAGCTCCTGATGCAGCAGCCCCTGATACAAACGTAGCAGCTCCTCCTACAAGACCTAATCCGTTTTCAACAGAAAGACCATTTTTATACATGTCATATAAACTAAACACTGCGGCTGATCCACCTACTGCCATTGCAGCAGTTGCTCCTGCTCCAGTTCCATATACAGAAGCTGCTCCTGTTCCTGCCCCACTTGTAACGGGAACAAGTTTTCCACCTACCATAGTATACATGCTCGATGATGCTCCTCCTCCCAAAGGTTGAAATCCTGGTAAAAGTTTACTAGTTCCTGAAATTAATTTATATCCTGCTACTGCAGTCGCTACAGCTCCTACTGCTGCCATTTCAGCAGGTACTTCTATACCTTTTACTTTACCTGTTACTCTATTTAAACTAACTCCATCAGGTAACATTTCTGAAGGCTCAGTTGATACAGGTCTAGTTAAATAATCTTTTGATGCAGGAAGCACGGTATCTACTTGCCCTGGTTTTACAACACCAGTGCCAAGACTTTTTATAATACCGTCTTCTTCAGGAACAGCTACAGAAGGTAAATCTTCTGATCCTTTTATAGTTTGTATTTCTGTAGGTAAGTTTGCATATTCTTCTCTAGCTACATCTCCTGGTGATTCTTTTTTTACAAACGGAGTTGATGTATCTGGTCCTGCAAATGCTGCTCCGTCTTTATATCCCATTATACCTGTTTTTCTGTTTATCATTTTAGTTACCTATTCCTATTTCATTCATAAAAGTATTAGTATCCTCGTAGTTTTGTATTTCTTTAGGAGTAAATGTAGACATACCTTTTTCTTTATCATATACGTTGTTAGTTAAAGATCCATTAACTCCTGCTCTATTTAATAATACAGATTGCATAGGAGTAGGAAAAGTTTCTGTTCTATTGTATGCTCTAGAACTTATTTGCAATACATTTAAAGCTCCTACAGAATTAGCTAACTCAGGGTTAGTAGAAATCATTTCCCATGTTATGTCTTTGTCTAATGTTCCATTATTATGTAAAGTGTCTAATGTGCGTTTTTGAATACCAAACATACCTGTAGTATTAGAATTACCATGATCTATGACACCATTTTTATCTTTTTTTGCATTACCTAAAGAAGATTCAAATTGAGATACAGATACTAGACTATTAAACATATCGTCTCTTTTTGCTCTTAATTCTTCCATAGATATTTCACCACTTGTAACAGAATACATTTTTGATGCCATTCCTCCGTCTTTTAAAAACTCAGAAACAGTGTTTGCAATTACTCGTAAATCAACAGTAGGAACACCTCTTTGTGATAAATTTTCATTAATAGAATTAATTGTATCATCATAATTAAAATCAGTTTTAAAAGGATCTTCTATAGAACCACCATCTTGTAGTTTAGGAACTTGTGTTTTTTCTAGATCTAAATTTTTTGATTTTTTATATATTTTTCCCTGCCCATCTTCAAACTGATAATCGTGTGTTGTTCCTTCTTTAAACGGGTAGTTAGATGCTTCTTCTTCACTGGCTATTACTATGTTACTTACTGCTTCGTTTTTTAATCCTGCTTCCCACTCTTCTTGAAAATTTTCTAACTCTCCTCTTAAAGAACCATACGGTAAATTATCTTTATCATAACCTGTTTCAACAGGATATAAAAAACCCATTATCTTTTCATCAAACCCAGAAGTCCGCATCCATGGTTCAAAATCTCTTGTTTCTCCTTCATTTTCTTTAACGTGTTTATAAGATTCTTCTAACCAACGCATAAACTCAGGAGACTTAGCTGCTGTTTCACGCAACTTATTATATTTTTTAGGGTAGCTGTGTTTTAAATCATGAATAGCTTCCATAGCAATAATGTCATTATCTTTATCTGCTATGACACCACCTTCTTGTAGTTTTGCTATAGGTTTTTTTTGTGTTCTTCTAGCAAATTCTAAACCTAGTTCATAAGACTTTTTTATTATATCTTCCATACTCATAGAAGTAGGTTTAGTAGAACTACTATTACGTTTTAAAGAGTTGTAGATTTTTTCTGTTGTGCTGCTCATGCTAGACAGGAGCACCTTCAGGCATAGTAGGACCTAATAAACCTTCAGGAGCTTCTTCTTGAGGACTTACTAATTGACCTTCTTGATCCATTACATTTAATCCGTCAAGAGCACTCTTTCTCATTTTTTCATACTGGGCTAAACCATGATACCTAACTACATTAGCAGGTACTACAAGTTCTCCTTCCGATAATAGAACTAGTTGATCATCCGCTACTTCTTCTGCGGTTGCACCTGGTGGTGCTACTTCTATGCCTAAGCTCTTTGCTTCTTCTGCCATTTCTGGAGACAATGAATCTTCTGATGGTGGTGGTGGTGGCATTCCTCCCATAGGTGGCATTGCTATATTGCCCTCTGCGGCTTTACGTATGTACGCTCCGCCTGTTCTTACTGCTGCCATTGGTATGTTTCTTGGCGTTATATTATTTTTTTTCACGATGGTTTCTCCTCCTTGTTGTGATGCTAAATTTGTTTTTTTATCTAAATCTATTACAGATTCTAATTGAGTTATATAAGAGTTTTTACTTGAGCCTCCTAGACCTGTTACGTCTTGAGGTAAATTATCTTTACTAGGAACTCCCCCTCCTACTAAAGCTTTTGTCATTTTATTATTGTCTATTTTTACCATTTATTTCTCCTTGGCTGATTGATTAGCTTCTTCTCTAATAGTCATAAATCGTTGAAGCTCTTGTATACAGCCCTGTAAATGGTGTAGTTTACAATGGTCTGTTTCTCTTATTAAATTTAATACATGTGCATCTATTCTATCTTGAGCATACTTATGTAATGCATCAATATGTTTAGGGTCGTTTACACAAGGTAATAGTTTTTTAGCTGTTTCTTTTATCATTGTATACCTTCATTTGAGCCTGGTAAAGGAGCAGAAAATCCTGGCATATCTGGTTCAGGAGCTCCGCCTGGAGCTATGTTACCATTGCCTGCTCCTGCAGGACTAGCTGCTGAAGCTGTACCTGCTCCAGGCATTGAAGGCGGTGGTGTTGTATTACCTGGTTGTGAAGGCATCATTCCTGCTGCTTTTAATATCTCAGCCTGTCTAACAGCCTCTCTTTCATCATTAACAAATTTTTCTGAATCTAAATCAAATGAGTGAGCTATTTCTCTTAGTATTACAGGGAACTTTATAAAAGGTGCTAAAGTAGGATTAGAACCAATCTGCATAAGTTGTAATAGTCTTTGACTTCTTACTTCGTTACGCATAAGGCTTTCTGTACCTCTAGCTTTTACTTCTATATCACCTTTTATTTCTGGATCAAAATTAAACTGTTGATTAAAGGCATAGAAAGATTCTCCTAATGGTTGTAGTAGATAATCATCTATATTTTTAATAACAGTTTTAATAGATAATTGAGCAGCACCCATTAACATAGATATACCTGATGCAGTTCTGCCTACACCAGTAACCCCTGTCTGCCCATGAGAGAAAGAAGGTATTCCTGTAGCTTCATCTGACAGCACCCTAGCCTTATCAAACATCTGCATGTTTTGATTTGACACATTAGGATAACTAGTAGCAAACAAAGACTGACCAGGTGCTCCACCTTGCCTTCTAAAAATTTTACCAGGATAGAGCTCTAAGTCCTGCCCTGGTACGAGATTAGTTTCGTCAATCTCAAATATAAGGTTTCCTGATAAGACAGCATTATCTACTGCCATACGCATAAACCCATTCATTAGTTGTTGTGTGTCTGACATATTTTCTGCTAGACCTACACCATAAAAACTGTATGGATTTAACTCAAAAGGAGCAGCGAAATAAGGAATCCTATTAGGAATGAAAGGATTGATGGCAACTCTAAGAACTTTCCCATTTCCAACCCAGACGTTAACTTGAACGGTATCAAATTCTTTAAGGTCGTCAGGAATGTCAAGACCTGCGTCTTCTGCCATATCCTTGTCAATGTTTCCCCAATACTCATAAACTTCAAATCTATCCACGCTATAATTTTTTGTATCTTCATCTTCAACTTGTGTCTCCCACCATTTACGGACATAATTAGTGCCCTTTTCTATACATTCGTCAACAGCATCGCTATCAAAGAAAGGTCGTTTTTTTAATCCTCTTAAATCTGAAGTAGACATCTTATGTCTTTGTACTACATATTCAGCTTGTTCCATATTTTTAGCATCTGGATCAGGATAAAAATTCCAGACAGAAACAAATTCTAATTGAGGTACTGTAGTAATAGTTGGATTATACTCTACTGCACCTTCTTCGTTTTCTTCCCACTTAGGAGATTCTTTGTCTACTGCAAAAGGACCTTTAAGAACTCCTGTACCAAATAAAGACATTTCAAATGCAGCAGAACGTAAATGCTTAGAAGCAGAAGATTCTTCTAACTGATCTAATATAGTCTTCTCCATTTTTTTAGCAGCTTCATCTGCAGGGTGGTATGTAATAGCTGTAGGAGTTAGACCTGGACCTTCTTGTAAATTAGGTAAGTCTTTTTCTAGTCTATCTCGTAATATACTATTAGTAGCTCCTGCAGGTAAATCATTACCATCTCCAGGAAAACCATAAGGAGACTGAGCATTCTCTTTAGGTGCTAAAGGATCAAAATTAATTGACTCGTCTATCCCTTTAGGCATCCTAGTAGAATTTATACCTAATGGAAACTTTTGTCCTGCAAATAATACATCTGTTATTTGACCATAGGCAGCCATAACTTTTGTTTTAGTTACTTTAATAAATACTTGACTTTTTTCTGTGTCAGTAAATTGATTATCATTTCCGTAGATACCTCTATAATTCTTGTAAGAATCTATCCATCTTTTTTCTTGATCGTATCTTGCATCTTGCGATTTTGTAAACGCAGAAACTACATAAGAAGAAAGTAATGAACCTTCTTCATCAATCATTAATTCTTCCATTTCTACTTCTTCATCTGCCATGTTGTATCCCTTTAATAACCAAATGACTCATCAAATGGTTGCCATTTTTTTATTTGTTGAGTTGCATCAAAACCAAATAAAGACCTTGGCACTGGTCTAGACATTACACCATAACGCAATGCGTCATAGCCATGATCATAATCTATCTTAGTATTTATGTCTTCTGGATTATTTTTATCTAAAGGTAGTTGAGGTAGCTCTGCAATTAATTGTGTACAATTCTCAAAAAACTCTATACCTGCTTCATCCATTTCTTCGTCTACTCTTAATAGTCTATGTATCTCATTCTTACCTGCTATACGACTTCCTTTTGTTCTATCTGAAGGTCGCCATCTACATCCTTTAAGTATCATTGCTTCTGCTATACTAGGTCCTGTTTGACCTCTTTGATGCCAACAAGAAGAGTCTAGTATGCCATATGCTATGCTGTCGTCTGTCTCTCGTTCAATTCTTAGTATAATATCTGCTAACTCATCTGCAGTTTTTTTACGTACATATAGTTCTCTGTATACTATAATATGTCCATCTGGTCTAGCAGCCATCCATAATACTACTGACCAAGAGCTGTACCCATAATCACAAGCTCTAAATCTTCTCCATGAAGAAGGAATGTCATAAGGTTTAACAACATGTATATCTCTGTTAAACTCTCCGAAGGCTGCTCCTTCTGCTATGTCCCATGACCCTTCTAGAAGTTGCTTACGCTGAACTTCTGGTAAAGATAAAAGGTTAGCTTCGTATTCACCTGACTCAGATAAAAATGGATTATCTGTTAGTTTAGCAGGTATAAACCTTCTTTTAAACAGGGATTGCCCTGCTTTCTTATGTGCATCTGGATACTTTAAAACGTTGCCTGATTCTATATCAGTTGCAGGAAACGGTTCATTATAAGGAGAAGGATTAATAAACATCTTCTTAACCCATATATGACCTGGTCCACCAGGATTGCTTGTAGCTCTCATATGTATAGGCAGCGAAGGATCAGTTGTTCTAAGCCTTGACCTTAAATAGTCCCAAGCGTAGGGAGTAGGATACTGAGTTAATTCATCTACACCTATCCAAGTAAACGCTTGTCCTTGGTATCTTAATACGTCTTTATCTTGTTCTAGATATGTCATCCATATCCTAGCACCTGAAGGGAATGTCCATAAAGACTTTCTTTCGCTCCAATGAGCTCCTTTAAATGCTTGAGGGTACATAGTCTGACTCTTTTGTACCAACTCTCTTAATTCATCATTTGTTCTACGAATAATTAAAGCAGAGTGATTACCGTTACCACAATACCTTAATACATCTGCTAGTAATGCGTAGGACTTACCACCGCCTGCTGCACCACCATATAAAACTTCTCTTTCACTTGCCGCTAAAAATTCTGTTTGTGGACCTTCATTAGGTCTAAATATTACAGGTCTTTCTTCGCTAATCTCTTCTTCTGCTTCTTCTATTCTTTTTTCTGCGTAAGCTAATTTAATTTTAGCTGACTTCTTGGCTTTTTTTGCTACGGTAAGTTTCTGCTTCTGCAATGAGATCTTCTTGCGTTTCTGCTTTTGCCTTGGCTTTGGCACGCTCCCATCTAATTTTAGCTGCTCTTCTTCTTTTTTCACTTAAATCCTTTTTAGCTATTCTATACAAAGTTACGTGAGATATATCTCTACCACTTCTATTTGATAACCATTTAGCTACTTCTCTATAGCTTGATCCTTTTAAATATTCTTTAGCTTTATCTAATAGTTCTATTTCTTCTTTGACTATTTCTAATAAGTCTGTTGAGCCTTCTACTAATTCCCATCCAAACGGTATACTAGAAGAAGTTCTTCTTTTGTATCTATTCGTTTGTTCCGTCATCTATGTCCTCATCATCATTTTTTCTAGGTAATATAAAAATACCTTGAGGAGCTTTGACTTCAATCTTATCTGTTTTACTAACGCCTATTCTATCTAGTACATCTTTTGCTGCTGCTAGTTTATCTCTTGTTCCCATTTCTACAGGATCGTCAATAACACCTACTATAGCCATTGCTGCTTTTGGTGCATTGGCTGCAAGAAAATTTTTAGAGGATGATATAATTTCTTCTTCACATCCTTTTAGTACATCATTAATAGATGTGTTTTTAGAATACTCTGCAATATCCATGGCTGCTCTATAATTTCCTTGAGCTTCTGCGAATAAAGCATTTATAAAAACTTTTTGTTTGGGAGTCAAACTACCCTCCTATTACTATTTGTTCTACTACAGTTGTAACAGTTAAATCATTAGCTGAACCTGCTGTAGCAGATATAAGATCGCCTGCTTCTAATCCTATGATAATATCGTTTAACCAGAGA
>Ga0208545_1001150_pt1 | contig 11923 bp, 10 predicted proteins | sample DEB08_DNA_12_FD_185498 | JGI IMG/M metagenome (GOLD analysis project Ga0208545, IMG submission 185498) | Aqueous microbial communities from the Delaware River and Bay under freshwater to marine salinity gradient to study organic matter... | ecosystem: Environmental > Aquatic > Marine > Coastal ... | reverse complement strand
AAAGATTGGGTTAAGTCTAGCAATGAAAAGATGGTAAGGGCGCTTAACGATTTAGTGTACGATGTAAACTATGGCGCTACTATATACCAAGTAGATCCGACATTGCCATTGAGCACATACTTGGATGATGACGGGACTCCAAAAATAGTTGAAGGTAATAACTTATATGAGATACGTCAGAAGCAAGAACAAGAATTAAAACTATTGCTGCCTAAAGATAGCGAACGTAAGTCAGTGCTAGCTGAGTTTACTAGGCATAGAAATATATACAGAGACTTGTTTGCAAGGCTAAAGAAATCTCTAAACTTGGTATTAGACACCTTAGAAAATGCCGAAAACAAAGACGCAGTAGCCAGTGTACGTAAAAGCATTGATTCGCGTATATTTGATAAACCCGGACTCTTTGTGTACTTACCATTAGTGCGAGGCGGTGGGGCTTATGGCTTGTCGATGACTGGACGTATAGATAACGGAGATGGTACTTTCCGGGAAGAGCCTGTATTCCTTACATTCACTAAGCGTATAGATCGCAAAGCATTTATAAACTTAATCCCAGAAATGCCAGAAGTAGTTAACAATTCGTACACCGAATACAATAATACTGACTCTAATAGCTTCTACGAGGATGCTCCCAGAAAAGGTTTTGTTGAAGACTTACTTAACTTATTAGAAGGGGCAAAAGTAGAAGGCGATGTTGTAAAAGATGTACTACAAATGTATGTTGATGTGCTCCCTGAAACTTCTTTTTCTAAGTCATTTACTAAACGTCTAGGTAGAATAGGTTACATAAAAGATATAGGTGTAGCGTTAGAGCAAAAGGGTAGAAGTCTATCCTCACAGGTTGCTAAGATAGAAGGTTCACGCAAGGTAAGAGATGCGAGAGATGCACTTGTGGAGAAGAAAGACGCTACCGACAGCGAGTTCGCTAAGGTGATTGCAAATACATTTATAAAAGATCACGCAGGCTTTGCTTTGAACGGTGCAACCAACAAACCCCTCGAGAAAGTTATAAAGGCGGTTAACCAGTATTCGTTTATGATGACGTTAGGAGTTAATGTCTCTGGTGCTATGGTACAGTTGGCTCAAATACCTGTGCAATACGGATGGTTGGGTGCTAGGTTTGGTTACGACGAGGCATTTAGCGCTATGATGCGTGCGCAAAAAGTGAACTTGGGCGCAGGGCTATCTCCAACTCAATACTACAACCTAGACACGTTTGCGGTAAAAGAGAGCACGAAGAAGTTAATAAAGAAAGTTTCTTTGGGAGATGAAAAGAAAGCGCAAGAAAGAATAAAACGTTTAGAAGACTTGGCTCCCTTGGTAGAGCTAGCTTACAAACGCGCTAGAATGTACTCCTTTAAAACTATGACCGACGTAGGCGTTACTGAGAGTCAAGGTTATATGACAAAAGCCACACACATAAGTGGCCTAATGTTTAATGCCGCCGAGCGTGTAAATACTAACACAGCATTAATTGCATCTTACGATCTTGTAAGAGAGAAGATGGCGAAGCAACGTAAAGCGGGTAAAAAGTATTACAGTGTTGAGTTAAGTAGGGAGATAGATGTACCAAAAGATGTAAACGAATTACGTAAGATAGCTGCCCAAGAAGCGCTATACCTAACGTCGGAAATTAATGCGGGTGCCACCCTAGAAACTACAATGCCTGTTGCCAAGGAACACATGGGACGTGCTTTGCTTATGTATAAACATTATGGTGCACGTATGTACGCTACCATGATTAAATATTTATATAGAAGTATGCCTCTTACGGGTCTAAGTAAAGCAGAGAAAAAGGTAGCGAGACGGCAAGTTATGGGTACTATATTTGTAGGGCTAGCTTATGGCGGGCTTATGGGATTCCCATTACTAGGTGGACTTGTCGGTATGATATTTGACGCTTTGACTCCTGATGACGAAGATAACTTTGATGAGACTGTACGCAAGGCGGTACCAGAATATATTGCGAAAGGCCCTGTATCATATCTCTCTGATGTAGACATACAAGCCCGGATAAAGCTAACAGACATGCTGTTCCAAGAGAATAGATTTTTGTACGACGCTAGCTTAGAAGAGCAAGTGGGGTACTATCTAGGGGGTCCATCAATAAGCAGCTTCAAAAAACAGCTGCGTGGTTGGGATGATGCGATGGATAAGCGATATGATCGCGCGTTTGAAAACTTTGCCCCAGTCGGCATTAGTAATATGCTACAAGCGGTGCGTTATGCTGAAGAGGGTGGGGCTAGAACACGCCGTGGGCAGTTCATTGTCGAAGATATGCCGACTTCAGATCTAGTGGCTAAAGCAATCGGATTCAGACCATACAGTCTTTCTAGGCAGCAGGATATAAACGCTAGAAATCAAAGAGTGCAGCGAACAATTACTGAAGAGCGTGGAGATTTAATGAGCAAATGGAATATTGCTACTTTAAACCGTGACTATGAACGTATGGAAGAAGTTTTAGATGACATTAAAGACTTTAGTAAAAAGAATCCTTCATACCCAATAACCAACAAGGACCTTATAAAGTCTTCTAAGTCTTTCCAAACTCGTACAGACACTATGCAGCATGGTGTTGCTATAAATCCAAAACTAAAAGGAATCATAGAAGAAAGTAACAGGGAGTTTGAAAGAGAAGACTAAAAAAAACTCCCTGATGCCTCGGAACATCAGGGAGCAAGGCAAGAGTAGCAAAGGGGAAGATGCTACTCTGTATCCTAAAACTTTATGTTGTACGCCATATACGTACACCTAACTTACCACTTTCTATGGTGGTTTTGGCTTTATACTGCCAGCCTTTTCTTTTAAATATTACGTTAACTTGTTCTCGTGCTTTGCGAGCATTGATGCATGGTATGAACACCGAAGCGCCAACTACCATCTTATCCCAGCGTACGATAATACGTACGTCATCTGGCGCTATGTCATCAAGTTTCAGCATCTTCTTCTAAGCCAACATTAGAACAGTCAACACACATAACATGTGAGGGAGGCATCTCTGTTGGTGTGCCCTTAGTCAAACGCATCTTTACAGACCTACCTTTATAGTTAGTCTTAAAGTCTTCTATCAAAGAACCATAGTTTATTTGTTGTTTAGCGCACCAAGACTTCAATACTTTAGGTACTATGTATAGCTTCTTAACATCAGTCTCATAACGACCTACCAACCGTACGCGTGGGTCAGACTCAGGAATTACTAAATCGTCCATGCCATTGCCCTGCTGTTTACGCATATCAGCCGTGCTCTTAATTTTTAGTATGCTACCCCAATGCTCGTGCACAAAGTCATTCAATACGTCAGCGGTAGAAGATATTAGTTCCCCAGACGTACGTTTGTTTTCCTCTAGTAAACGTAGCGCATACCTAAAGAACCTTTCCTTGTCGTAGTTTAGTAGCCCTATCTCTCTAGCTAACAGGAACCCAGCAATGGTTACAGTAGCACCGGCTGACCAAAACCTATCTTGTGCAGTAAGCTGCGCCGCGCTATCTACTTTGCGTTGTACTTCTTGTAGTAAGGATATAACTCTATCTAAGTTCTGTATAACGTGTTGCATGTAGGGTACACCGGCATGCCCAAAAATACTTTTAGAGTTAGTTTGATGTGCATCAGTAAGGTGTTTAGTCTTAGATTCATCAAATAACTTAACTGCTTTTGTTTCTAGCATACGACCTGCTTCGGCTTTCGGAGCGTTTTTAAATGTGCTTATAGTTTCAATAACACTCGTGTTACCCGTTGATACAGATAGTAAACTCCACGGCTCACCTCGAGTGCGTTCTGTGTTTGAGTTACCTGACATCCGATTACGTTGCTTACCACTAGATAGCTGATACACTAAGTTGGATAATTGTTCCCCATCCCCATTTGTTAACTCATCAATATAGAATGGTAAATTCTTATACACCTCACCACGCAACATCAAGGAGTTCTGAGTATCTACGGCATTCACAACTATCTGCTCAGGGTCACCCCACACAGATGCTCCTACATACATGGCGGTAGTCTTACCAAGCCCATGCTCCTTACTATGAACGTGAAAGCCAGAACATGCTACCGGCATAAGTGCCATAAGCGGAGAACCAAACGATGTAGCCACTATGTACTGATGCAGCTCAAACCCCTCTCTATCATAGAAGTTAGCCATTTGTTTCCATCGTTCCAAAGACCCTTTAGGTTTAAACGCATTCATTAGCCCAGCGGTTGCTTTAGACGGGGGATTAGACCTCACTTCTGTTGCGGTTATCTCTTGATTACCTACAATAAACGATTCACATGTATCATCGGTCCAACCAAACTGAGTGCGAGCCTTGTCAGCTTTTGTTGTAGCCTGCAGCTCATTAATCCAAGTAGTCATATAAGTCATAAGTTTATCCATCTTAGTTACTGCCACGCCTTGCATGGACATTTGTTTTCTAAATTCTTCTCTCGAAGTTATCGCTGTAAGAGGAACCGTAAATTCCCGCACGCCATCTTGTGGTAGGTGCAAACGTATTACTACAACCTCACCAAGGTCGACATCTACAATACGGTTTACAATATAAATATCATTGTGATATATGATCTCTTCATCAGGTTCGCCTTCATCGTTTGATGTGCGTATGTATACCCCACCAGTGTTAGCGCCACGAAAGTATGGCTTAGGATACTCCGGGATTACATAAGTAGTAGTCGGTGTATTAGGTAAATCTAATGCTGGTACCTCTACTATATTATCTTCTGCAGTAGCTTCTTTTATACTGCTACCTAACGATATGGGAGACTTTATCTTCCCCCAATGCGGACACTTAGTACATACATCTGGGTTGTACTCATCGAAGTGGTGACATAGGTAAGGGCCTTTAATCTTATCAAACTTATCCTGTGTTTCTTCTGCTGAATACTCCGGGTGATTCTTAGACATTATGTGTGCAGCTTTCTGCCCATCAGAACAGAACTTAGCTATAGATAAACCTGCTCTCCATATAGGCTCACTACACTCATCTTGCTTTGTTACTATGTCAACTAACTGCGCACAGCTAGATTCTCTAGTAATAATATCTTTAAATTTATGTTGCTTGTTGCCCATCAACGCTTCTTGAAAAGCAGTTATGGGTTGCGTATCTATCTTCTGTGGCGTAGGAATCTTATCTGCACCGATGCCCTTAGCGAACTCATCAAGAGTCACATACTCAGGCACATGCCCACTGTAAAACTCAACAGGAGACGGCGGTTCTGTCTTATGATTGTGCGTAGTAGGTATACGCAGTACACGAGCCGCATCGGCAGTTACTGATGGATCAATAATAAACCCATGATTCTTACACAACTGCTTCAAATGATCTGCTACAGGCTTCCAATCGTCCCGGCTAACAGCTGCAGACAAAGGCCAATAACAATGTACACCCCTACCAGAATCAACTAGTAGTGGGCGTGGTAACTCAACCTTCTTACAAAATCTTTGTAGGGCTTGAAGTCCTTCCTTCTTGGTTGGATAATCTCTGCCTTCCCCGCAGTCGATGTCCATAAAGAAAGATTTTAACTGTTTCACGTTGTCAGCTACACGCGTACCACTTTCTTCAAACGTAGCCAGTGCAAAGTATGGGCTATACCCACGAGCATCTAGCCTACGTGCTTCTTGTAGCAACGAATCATACGTTGTATGAAACGTTTGTGGTCTATCGTTCTGTCCTAGCTTGACAGCAAATAAACAGTAGTATCCGTCATCCCCTGTGACGTGTCGCAAAAATACTTCTGCATCCATAATACATTCCTAATTCCGAGGGTGGAGATAGCAGGGGCGCATGACGCGCCCTTTTCGGTTATACCTAGCTAAGTTTTTGGACTAGTCGTCCCAGTCGTCTACGATTGATGCAATATCAGCGTCAGACTTTTTTGGTTTTGGTGTTGCTTTTTTACTAACTTTCTTTGGTTCAGGAGTTTTCTCTTCCCCAAACTCACCTTCAATAACATTGGTGGCTGGTTTAGCCTCTACAACTTCAAATGGATTGTCTTCCGAAGAAAATTCAAAACCACCCTCCACTGCTCCAAACGGTGATGCCGCTTCCATTGGTAGATACTTAATAACCTGCACAGCTTTTAAACGCAAAGAAATACCTGCTTCACGCATGTTGTATGGTACAAATACCACCGCAACATTAACTGTACTACCTGTGGTAAGTAGAAAATCGTCAGGTAGTTTAGCTCCTTTAGAATCATATTGTACAGGCTTTAATGTAGCCTCTTTACCATAAGCACCTTTTAAGGTGGCTTTATAGGTGTACATACCATCGTCATCTTTAGTGAATGGCATATCAACTTTCTCAGGCCAACCCTTTTCTTTCCTTTCTTCATATGCTGCAGACATACCTTTGTACAACTCTTTAGCTTGATCTTTACTCATACGAAACTTAATCTCGTATTTAGCGCCATCTTCAAACGCGTCACAGGGTACTGTGCGGTTCTCTGTGTTATCAAACTTATAAGTTTTGTTTATACGAGGCCATTGTGCCTCAACGTTTTGTATTACATAACTGCTATTTGTATTAGCCATAATTAATTACCTTGTTTATTCGCATTTAACTCAAACCCACCCTCAACAGCGGAGAACGGTGATGGAGCTTCCCCAGACACAGGTACAACCGATGTTATAGCCGTCTTAGTGTCTGCGTGTACTACCATTTCCGCAATTTTACTTGCCATATCTCTGTCTACTGAGCGCATTGGTTTAAAGTAAAGTTTAGGTACAACACTGTCTTTATCGAAAGATATATTCGTAACGACAGCAATAACTGACGTACCGTGTGCAGCTAAATGACGAGCATATTCTTGCATGCCCATGTTTCCATTTACTACCCTGCCAAAAATAGAACTAGCCGGGATCTGCAACTGATACACCTCTTCGAGGTCTCCCTCAAATACAACTGCTAGCCGTTGTTGAAACCGGCAAGCCCTACCACCATTTTCGCCTGAACCTCTTACATTTTGCGTACAATCCATACATCTACGAGCTTGTACATTGTCTTCTGGTACATCCGAAGATGGCCTTTGTGTATCATCAGACCAACATACTGGCGCAGTAGACTTGTTAGGGTCAAACTGACTGCCGTAATATGATCTTGATACCAGTGCAGCATTCACAATAATTACGTTCACGTTATCGTAGGGCAAAACTTCTTGCTTACCACCATCAAATATAGTGAACATACCACCGCGTATGCTTAACCGTCTCACTAGAAATCCTCATCTAGTACGCTAGTGTCAAATACAAAATCACCAGCTTCTTCCTTAACTTCTTTCTTAGTTGCCTTTAGATCATCCTCATAGTTGGAATCCAAAAAGGCTTTTTCAATCCCTTGAATATCATAGCGATATGTTTTACCAATCTTTACATACATGTCACTATCTATCTTCCCTTCTGTAACCCATATTCGTACAGTGTGAGGCGTTACACTAAACAGCTCCGCCACATCCTCTACGGGCACATACTTATCTGCCATCATTTTCTCCTCACTGAAACAATATATTCAGAATCTACGTTAAGACCTTTTGGTACTTGGTCTGGGTTCTCTTCTAGGTATTGCTTCATATTAGATTGGTTTACACGCTTATCTAACAATTCTGGTACTTCGTTCTCCAATATAAATTCGTGCATTGAAGACCAATCACTAGTCCAGTAACGTGTTTTAGCCGACCTATAAAACAAACCTGATGAAGTTCTTACACTATCTACGCCCTGTTCCTCACAGTAATCCAACAAGGCTCTCTTAACCTTATCTAACTGTTCAACTAACTCAGCGTCCTTCTCTTTAAAATCTGCTGATAACTCCGCACGCTTATCTTTTATCTTCAGATAAACCGTTGTCAGCTTCTCAGCATTTGGTACATCACTCATCTTTCGCTCCTTGTTCAAAGGGATTCTTACAATAGCTTAGGATGACTTACTAGTCAAGCACTTCTTTGTATAAGTCTATCATCTTCGTATGTATGTCTATCCTATTGTCGAGCAATGTATAAACTCTCTTCTCTGCAAACGACCCTTGTAGGTGCACCACCGTACACTTTTGATCTTGTCCAGACCTGTGTACCCGGGCATTGGCCTGCGCGTACGTCTCCAGTGAACTAGTGGGTGCCCACCATATAACTGTGTTAGCCGCTGTAAGTGTTACACCATGTGCCGCAGACTGCGGTTGAATAACTAATACTTTAGGATCATCTTTCTCCTGAAACCGCTTAAATATATCTGTACGCCTTGCCGCACTAACGTCACCACGTATCACCTCAACAGTAATCCCGTCCTTACGTAGCTTCGCTGTCAACAAATCAATCGTATGCTTAAAAGGAACAAACACTAAAACTTTTTTACTAGACTCATCAATTACTTCTCGCATTACCTTATATCGATTTGATATATCAAACTCCAATGCCTCACCTGTATCGGTATATACAGCGCCAGATGATATTTGTAACAACTTATTCATGTTTACAGCTGCGTTTGCTGCAGTTATTTGTTCTCCTGCCGCTTGCATAACCATCTTATTTTTTAATTCTTTATAGTATTTCTTTTGTTGTGCAGTCATATCTATCTCACGTTGCACATATACCATAGGAGGTAAGTCAAGACACTCGTCCTTCGTGTAACGTATGGCAGGCTGTAAAGATTTATGCACTATGTCTGTCGCGTTGTCTTTTGGTATCCATTTAAAGTTGGTAACTTTGTGCATCACCAAGTCTCGGAAGGAACCAAAGAATCTTGGAACTCCATTTGGATTAACTAACTTAGCTATACCATACGCATCAGTTGGACTTTGAGCCGCAGGTGTACCTGTCATCATCCATAACCAAGTATCTTTGTTAATAAGTTTAGCTAGTGTCTTCCATCGTTTGGTCTGTACATTCTTGTAGTGAGTAGCTTCATCAACAATAATTAAATCAAACCCACCCTCCGCTACAGCATCTCTAACTATTTCTACACCGTCATAATTTATTATCACGTAGTCAGCATCACCGGCAATTATTTCCCTGCGCTTCTTGGCTGAACCATAGGCTACGTCTACCTTGCGATGCATAGCAAAATTAAATAAATCATTGCGCCATGCCGACTCCATAATAGATAAAGGACATATAACTAACACTCGATTTATCTTATTTTGATTTAATAAGTAGTCTGATGCCCATATAGCACTGGCTGTCTTGCCCGTCCCTTGTTCGTTAAAACAAAAAGACTTTTTATTCAACGTCATAAAACTCGCGGTAGCTTTCTGATGATCGTATGGATCATACCTACCCGTCCACTTATATCTACCCTCTATGGGTGAGGGAGCATTAATCCCTATATTCCTTAATACTTGCACTTCGTCAACTCCCCAATTAACTAATACTTCATGTTCTGATAACGTCTTACTCTTTGGTATTACACTCGTCACCCTACCGGGAGAGCGTAAGTTAAGTAGTAGCGCTTTGTTATCCACGATCTTCAATTATTATTCTCCGTCAGTTAACCTCGTAAAGCGGTCTTCGCTATACGATTAATAGGCCCCGCTTCGTCCACAGATGAGGCTAAGTCCGACAAAATAGGTTTACAATATACCCTGAACTAACTCGATTTTGTACAATATTACAGTGAGGAGGAACTCCCACTTTTTGTATTTTTTTTCTGACGCATCAAGCTGAACGTCTATCACCACATCAACAAATTACTTTTTCTTAGGCTTATGCCCATTCCGAGATCTATTCTTACTAGGACTTTCTAGTTTGTAACCATCTTCGTTACTGCCACCATCTTTCAACATCTTGTTGTGACTAATGTCCTTGCCTTTACGGGCAGCCTTACCATTCTTCTTATCAAACGCACGTCTTGCGCGTTGACGTTCCATTCTTCTTTCAAATGTGTCACTACCAACCGGGGCGTTTACTTGCTTCTTTCTTCTACGTCTCATTAGTGCCTCCCATTGTGCACACATTCTGTAACTAAACAATGTCGTTTACATAACCCACTCTGGTGAGCATTCCATACATCGTTATCAAATGCTGTTTCCATACGATTGTAATCAGCTAACCACTTCTCCCACATCTTACCGGCATCAGTTGAAGCGTATGTATCTTTTATTAACTCATTACAGACAACAAACAACAACCCACCACGTACAGTTTCAATGTCAGGGTAGTGTTTAAATACAGCGAGTGCCATCAACTCAAGCTGTCCCTTGTCTGCATACCTAGTATTCTTTCCTGTCTTGTAATCAATAACCCAAGCAACCTTGCTTTCTCTATCAAGTATTACTAAATCAGCGATCCCTCGCCACCATACTTCCTCATCTCTAAAGCCACACGGCTCTAGGTCTGCCGTTAACCCCATTTCCAATTCACAGAGTTTTTCCCCCTTCTTAGCACATAGTGCGTCTATCGGGGCTTTTACATATACGTACTCTGGGGGTAACGGTTTCCCATCTCTTACATACTCTTCAGCGGCTAAATGCACCGCAGTCCCATACAACATAGCCTCAGTCTCAGGCTCTTTGTAATCCTTTGCTACCTTTAGATGATAAAACTTTTTGGGACATTGTTCAAAGGATTTTATTCTGCTGAAAGACCACGGAGCCGCACCCATTACATACTACCTGCAGTCCAAACTACAGCTACAACACCTACACCTACCACTAATAGCTCAGCGTAAGTAAAGCTACGTGTTTGTTTTAGCCAAGTGCTAACTTCCATACGGGTATCTTGTATTTCTTCTTGCACTTCATCAATAATTTTGTCTGCTGCTTCGTGAGCATCTTTAATTGCTTTCTCTATGTCTTTACTCATTATTCACAATCTCCATAAGATTTACCAATGCCAGACTCACATGTTATAGGCATACCTTCTGCCCATGATGGTGTTGTACTCATACACTCTTCAATGTACTGTCTAGCCTCATCTAACTCATCATCTGGTACACAGCATACCACAGAATCGTGTACTGTGAGTACAGGCTTGTATCTCTTAGCTATAGCCAACATCTGTTCACCCATGATGCACCTAGCGATAGCTTGGCATACATTCTCTGTAACCTTACCACCGTAGATTCTTGTACGCCCACGTCTAGTCATATAACTAAACTCTGGACCTCGCTCGCCTTGCTCATACTGTAAGTCATCGTAGCGCATAACTAGACCACTTGGCAACTCTATACCATAACCTGTTGCTGTCTCTACACTTTTTACTATACCTAACGCACCAAACGATGCCGTACTACCTCGTGACATCTCAACCAACATGTTCTGACAATTACGCCAAAACTGACTTATCTTCCAGTTAGCATCTCGATATATCTGTATGATCCTACGCGCCTCTTCTACATCTATAGTAGTACCAAAGGACTTCAACTGCTCAGCAAAACGTACCGCACCCATACCATACCCTGCACCAAGTATTGTACTCTTACCAACAAACCGCTGCTCTTTGGTAACATCTTTACCTATTACATTGTATATTCTAGAGGCCATTTTAATGTATACATCTTCCTTGTTAGCAAACGCCTCAACCAAATCATCTTGGCCTGCTACCCACGCAAGTACACGCGCCTCAATCTGTGACGAATCACAATCAACTAGTGTGTAACCTACCGGCGCAATGATACTGGACTTCAATTTCTTACCATTAACACCACGACTAGGTAAGTTCTGGATGTTTATCTTGTCATCACCACCCCACCTACCAGTATGCGCTGCATAATACCTTACCGGGATAGGCATCAAACCACGCTTGGCAATACCTATAAACCTCTCCGTACGTGACTCCTCTAACGTACTCTTAGTACCCAACCGTGCAGTAACTAATGCTTGTACTCTAGGATCATCATGTTCTTGTAATGCTTTAAACGCTTCATCATTCTTAGCGAATGCGTAGGTTTCTTTGCCTGTAGTCAGGCTAGTTTTCATTGGCGGTGCAACATCCATCGATACC
>Ga0208545_1001144_pt1 | contig 11965 bp, 9 predicted proteins | sample DEB08_DNA_12_FD_185498 | JGI IMG/M metagenome (GOLD analysis project Ga0208545, IMG submission 185498) | Aqueous microbial communities from the Delaware River and Bay under freshwater to marine salinity gradient to study organic matter... | ecosystem: Environmental > Aquatic > Marine > Coastal ... | reverse complement strand
TGTTGTATTTCTGAGATAGCACCTTGTAAATAAGCTCTTTAGTAGTTGTTTTTCCGTTACTACCTGTCAATGAAATCACTTTAGCCTTGCAAAAATTCCTGTGGTAAGTTCCCAGTGCTTGAAGTGCTTTTAGGGCGTCTGCAACATAAATACAGCCAGGATGGTCTTTGTATTTAATAGCGTCTACAACAGCGTATAGCGCGCCATTATTTAGCGCATCTATGGCAAAATCATTGCCGTTAAACCGCTCACCGGATAAGGCAAAATAAATACTATTAGACCCAATTTTACGGCTGTCAGTGGAGACTGATTTTGTTTGTAAAAAAAGCTTGTGGAGTGCAGAAATCTCCATGAAAATTATTTAGTACGCTTGTTTTTAGGTGTTTTGTTTTGGCTTTTGGTATTGCTTCCTACTCTTGACATAGCGCATCTAAATCCTATGAAATCTGTAGCCAGATATTGTGGCAGGAACCTTCTCTGTGCGGGGTCTAACCAATATGCCCTATCTTTCCAAGAGCCTCCTTTGTACACCCTAACTTCATCGCTAATTAAAGTACTTCGGTAATCAGAGGTGTCATATTCTTTGACTAAGCCACCTTGGTCATTTATTTTGACAGCATTTTCTGGGGCATTATACATTTTTTTCTGCTCCTCTCCTTCTGCAATGTTTTGACCAAATTGCCTAGATGAAGCTAAGTCACCGTCTCTGTAGGACCTATTATCACTTTGAGTAAAGTTAGTTCTCAAATAGGTGTCGTCTTTGTCAATAGCAGTTTTTTTGATTTCTCCTGGAAGGGTTTTTGCAAATTTCTTTCCGTTGGGTAAAATTTGAAATTCAGCTTCATCAGTTGCAATGGTTATTTTACCGTCAGGACCTCTTAGTGGTTTTGTAAAGACATTACCTCTAAAGTAATTAAAGTCACTGAGAGAATCTTCAATAATAGGTCTGTAAACATCTGCGACCCATTCAGCTACATTTCCTCCCATACCATAAAGGCCAAAACTGTTTGGTGGATGAAATTTTGTCTGTACAGTAATTGCCCCACCGTCATCTGACCAACCCGCAATTCCGCCATAGTCTCCTTTAGAGTTTTTGAAATTGGCCAATTGGTCTCCTACGCCTCTTTTATCCTTATCTCTGGTGTATTCTCCATCCCACGGATATTTTTTTCTTCCCTTGTAATTATTGTACTCTCTATTTCCTGATTGCGCTTGCGCAGCATATTCCCATTCTGTTTCAGTAGGTAATCTGTATCCTGGAAGAATAATTCCATCACTAACACTTGCAAATACAGAAATACTGTCTTTTTTATTTTTACCCTGTAAAGAATCAATTTGTCCGCCATATGTTAGTTCTGGCCTTCTAAGATATGTTTCAGTACTAAAAACATTGGCCTCTCCATCTAATGGGGCTTCTCTCGCTTCGTTCGACAAAAAGCCTTCTCGTTCTAAAATTAGTTCATTAACTCTGTCGGTTCTCCATTTAGCATAACTATTGGCCTGAAACCAATTGACCCCAACAACTGGGAATTCTCCATAAGCAGGATGTCTGAAATAGTTCACAACTAGATCTTCATTGTAAGACAATCTTCCCCTCCAGACCAAGGTATCAGGCAAAGCACTCTCGTAAATTCCTGTAAATTCTGGTTTTTCCGGTGGATATACTTTCTTTAGATATTTAATGTATTCTAGATACATTTTATTTGTAACCTCAGTCTCATCCATGTAAAAAGACATGACATTTTGTTGTGTTGGGGTGTTGTTCCAATCACGCATTACGTCATCTTGTACTTTCCCCTTAGTGAATGTTCCTCCTTCAATAAAAACTAGCCCAGGCGCTGTTTCTTGGTCTTTAAAAGAATTATCTTTATCTAATTTCCAGCCAGTCCCTCTAGATACGTTACCCGAGGAGTTAGACTTGCTACATGCTGTCAAGATTAACAAGCAAAAGCTTGTGATGACTATATTTAAGTATCTGAAAGTTATTTTCATATTTATAAATTGACTATACAAATATAGTACACTATATACATTATAAAGAATAATCAATATAATAAATAGCACTTTTATTTTTTAAAACTGTAATTTGTATTTTACAATTTTTAGTTTCCAAGCTACAGCTAATGTAATTCTTTAATTTATGTTACATTTAAAAAGCAATTTATTGTAAATAGGTTATGCAATATAGTCACTTTCTTAGCGTTATTTTTTAAACCATTTATGAAGTCATTTTTTGTAGCACTTTTTGTTTTTGTAGGATTTACTAGTGCTTTGTCTCAGGAACAAAATTCTGTGATAACCACAGCGGTACCCTTTTTAAATATCGCTTCAGATGCCCGTTCTTCAGGAATGGGTGATGTTGGTGTGGCTACAGCTCCAGATGCATTTTCCATGCAATGGAACGCTTCTAAATATGTTTTTTCTGTTGCAAATTCAGGAATTGGTTTGGGATATACACCTTACTTAGAAAGTATTATTTCTGATATAGCGCTCTTAAGCGGATACTATTTTAAAAAACCTACGGACCGATCAGCTTTTTCCATAGGATTGCGGTATTTTACTTTAGGCGATATAGAGCTCAGGCAGTTTGCTTCAGATCCAGGAATGATTACAAAACCCAATGAAATAGCTGTAGATGGAAGTTACGCATTAAAGTTGTCTCCAAGAATGAGTATGGGGGTGGCTGGACGTTTTATTCGATCTGATTTAAAATTCCCACAAGAGGCCAGTATAGACAGTAGGGCTGCAAACAGTTTTTCTGTAGACGTATCTGCATATTATCAGGGAGATTTTAAATCTTTTCCAGCCTTTGACGGTAGGTGGAGGTGGGGATTAAATATCTCAAATTTGGGTCCCAAAATTGCTTATGACGCTAATGGTCAGGAAGATTTTTTACCGTCAAATTTAGGACTTGGGATAGGCTACGATTTTGCGTATAGTCCTAACAGTGTTTTGGCATTATCTATTGATTTAAATAAATATTTGGTGCCAATGCCCCAAGATTATAATGAAGACGGAGTATTAGACAGTGCAGACTTGGCTGAATTTCAACAAATAGATTTTGTGAGTGGTATATTGGATTCTTTTTCAGATGCACCAGGAGGTTTTTCAGACGAACTCAAAGAGTGGCGTTTAGGGCTTGGTTTGGAGTATACCTTGAGAAAGATATTCATGCTCAGAACAGGGTATTTTACAGAATCGAAATTTACAGGATCTAGGCGGTTTTTTACCTTAGGTTCAGGTGTTACAATTAAAAGTTTTCAAATAGATTTGTCGTATCTTTTTTCTATATCGCAAATTAGAAATCCATTGGAAAATACCCTGAGATTTTCTTTTTCATTTAACTCCCCTAATTAGTTTATTTATGCCTAAGCAGACCCATACTTTTGAATATACTATTTATGAAACCCTTGAGGAATTAAGCCCTTCTTTTCAATCCTTAATGCAAGAGGCTGTTTTGGCTAGAGCAAATGCATACGCTCCTTATTCAAATTTTAATGTAGGGGCGTCTGTTTTACTAGAAAACGGACTGATTATAAGAGGGAACAATCAAGAGAACGCCGCCTATCCTTCAGGACTGTGCGCAGAGCGCGTTGCTATTTTTTATGCCTCCGCACAGTATCCAGGTGTTTCTATCAAAGCCATTGCAGTGACCGCTAACACCCATTTGGATCCATCTGAAACACCTGCATCTCCTTGCGGAAATTGTAGACAAACCCTTGCAGAATACGAGCAGAAGCAGTCAACTTTAATTCCAATTATTTTTATGGGGGCTAGTGGGAAAATTGTGTGTTGCAACAGTGTTTTAGACTTACTTCCCTTCGCTTTTAGCAGTAAATACTTAAAATAAATTCCAGCCTTATTTATATTTAAACAGTTGAATAATAATCTATTGTGTCATTTAAAATACCAATTGGTATTTTAATGCTGCTTTTGTGTTATCTTTTTAATCAATCTTTTTTGCAGAAGCCATTTTATCTGTATTTTTGCTTTCCATCCAACGGAATACATATAAATATAAGTATATGAAAAAAGTAACAAAAGAGGTATACCTTAAGTGGTATGAAGACATGCTGTTCTGGAGAAAGTTCGAGGACAAATTAGCTGCCGTTTACATCCAGCAAAAAGTAAGGGGTTTTTTACACCTTTATAATGGTCAAGAAGCTGTACTAGCCGGTTCATTGCACGCAATGGATTTGAGCTGTGACAAAATGATCACTGCTTACAGAAACCACGTTCAGCCCATTGGTATGGGAGTAGATCCCAAAAAAGTAATGGCTGAATTATTTGGAAAAGTAACAGGTACCTCTAAAGGTATGGGTGGCTCCATGCACATTTTTTCTAAAGAGCACCGTTTTTATGGTGGTCATGGAATTGTAGGTGGTCAAATTCCATTGGGTGCTGGTCTGGCTTTTTCAGACAAGTACTTTAAGCAAAATGGGGTAACGCTTTGTTATATGGGAGATGGTGCAGTAAGACAAGGATCTTTGCACGAGACGTTTAACTTGGCTATGTTGTGGCAATTACCCGTAGTTTTTATCTGTGAAAATAACGGCTACGCTATGGGAACCTCTGTTGCGAGAACATCCTACAGTACAGATATTTGGAAACTGGGTCTTGGTTACGAAATGCCATGTGGTCCAGTAGATGGAATGGATCCTGTTAAAGTTGCAGAAGAAGTAAGTAAGGCAGTGGAGCGCGCCAGAAGTGGTGGTGGGCCAACGTTTTTAGAAATGAAAACTTACAGATATAGAGGGCATTCCATGTCAGACGCACAGCATTACAGAACCAAAGATGAGGTAGAGGAGTACAAGAAAATTGACCCTATCACTCAGGTTCTCGATGTGATTAAGAAGAAAAAATACGCTACTGACGCTCAGGTCAAAGCGATTGATAAAAGGGTTAAAGACCTAGTGAAAGAATGTGAAGACTTTGCGGAGGCTTCAGATTACCCACCAGTACAGCAATTGTACGACATGGTGTACGAACAAAAAGATTATCCATTTTTACCACATAAATAAGAGATATGGCAATAGTAGTAAATATGCCCAGGCTGAGTGATACCATGGAAGAAGGTACTGTGGCAAAATGGTTAAAGCAAGTTGGAGACGTTATTTATGAAGGAGATATTCTAGCAGAAATAGAAACCGACAAAGCCACCATGGAATTTGAATCTTTTAATGAAGGTACACTACTTCACATAGGCATTCAAGAAGGAGACGCTGCCCCGGTAGATGCGCTTTTAGCCATTATTGGAGAAAAAGGAGAAGACATTAGCGCCTTGTTATCTGGTGGTGCTCCAGCAGCCCAAGAGGCTTCTGAGGCCAGCGCAGCCGAAGCAGCCGTTTCAGCAGCAGAAGTAACCGCTCCAGTAGTAGTCGCGACTGCCACAGCTACGGCTTTGCCGGAAGGAGTTATTGTAGTGAATATGCCAAGACTTTCAGACACTATGGAAGAAGGAACGGTAGCTACATGGCTTAAAAAAGTAGGAGATGTTATTGAAGAAGGAGATATTTTAGCAGAAATAGAGACAGACAAAGCCACTATGGAATTTGAGTCTTTTAATGCTGGAACACTTTTACATATTGGTATAGGTGAGGGCGAAGCTGCTCCGGTAGATTCCTTATTAGCTATTATTGGCCCTAAAGGGGCCGATATCTCAGCAGCACTCAATCCAGTAGCTGCTCCAGTAGCTGCTAAAACAGTTGCAACCGCTCCAGTAGCGGTAAATGACGCAGCAGCTGCGCCAGTTGCAACTCCAACGCCAAAAGCTCCAGTAGCAGACGCTACTGCGGTCAATGCATCTGTTCAGACAGGAAGAATTTTCGCATCGCCTTTGGCAAAAAAATTAGCCAAAGAGAAAGGAATTTCTTTGTCAGAAGTGACAGGGACCGGAGAGCAAGGAAGGATTGTAAAAATTGATATAGAACGTTTCACCCTTGCAGCAGCACAAGCAATTGCGACTACTTCAGCAACAGCTTCAGCCCAGGCACCAGTAATGTCTGCTGGCGAAGAGCATTACACAGAGGTTAAAAATTCTCAAATGCGTAAGGTAATTGCCAAGCGTTTAGGGGAGTCTAAGTTTTCAGCACCTCATTATTATTTAACCGTTGAGGTAGCTATGGATAACGCTATGGCGTCTAGAGCTCAGATCAATAGTTTGCCAGACACAAAAGTATCTTTTAATGATATGGTTTTAAAAGCGTCTGCTATGGCACTTAAAAAACACCCACAAGTTAACACGACTTGGCAGGGAGACACTACCCGTTTTAACAGTCATGTTCACATGGGTGTTGCGGTAGCGGTTCCAGATGGTTTGGTGGTGCCTGTAGTTCGTTTTGCAGACCAACAAAGTCTGTCTCAAATTGGCGCTGCAGTAAAAGACCTGGCTGGAAAAGCAAGGGACAAGAAATTAACTCCTGCTGAAATGGAGGGAAGTACTTTTACAGTGTCTAACCTAGGTATGTTTGGTATTCAAGAATTTACCTCTATCATAAACCAACCCAATTCTGCTATTTTATCTGTAGGCGCAATTGTTCAGAAGCCTGTTGTAAAAGAGGGCGCTATAGTGGTTGGAAATACTATGAAAATTACTTTGGCTTGTGACCACAGAACTGTGGATGGTGCTACGGCAGCAGCCTTTTTGCAAACATTACAAGCATTTTTAGAAAACCCAGTAACAATGTTGGCCTAGGATTTCTTAAATATTTAATCTATTTAGCCCGGCTCCGCCGGGCTATTTTTTTTAATAGCGGTTTGTAGCGGCAGCTGATTCTAATTTTATTTGGTTTTTTGCAGCGGTTTCAGGGTCCGTATTGCAGCTTATCAGGGACGTTAATTAGTGGCGTAATATTCGGGTTGTTTCCCTTGAATTACCTAAATTTACTTGGCGTCAATTCGCTATAAAACATCCTATTTTTTGAAAATCACAGACCAAATAAAAGCGCCTATTGAACAAGAAATGATTCTTTTCGAAGAGAAGTTTTTTCAGTCTATGAGTTCAAAAGTAGCCTTGCTCAACAGGATTACTTATTATATAGTCAATAGGAAAGGGAAGCAAATGCGTCCCATGTTTGTATTTTTAACAGCAAAAATGCTTTCTGGTGGCAGCGTTCAGGAACGTACTTATCGCGGTGCTTCAGTAATAGAGCTTATTCATACGGCTACTTTAGTGCATGACGACGTGGTAGATGGTTCAGACAAACGGCGCGGTTTCTTTTCAATTAACGCCCTTTGGAAGAATAAAATTGCCGTATTAGTGGGTGATTATTTACTCTCAAAAGGTTTGTTGCTCTGCATTGATAATGATGACTTTGATCTCTTAAAAATAATATCTGTTGCCGTTCGAGAAATGAGCGAAGGAGAGCTGTTACAAATTGAAAAAGCCAGAAGGTTAGACATTACTGAAGAAGTGTATTACCATATTATCCGCCAAAAAACGGCTACACTCATAGCAGCTTGCTGCGCATTGGGCGCGGCTTCTGTAAGCCCTGGATCTGAAGAGGTGGAAAAGATGCGGGAATTTGGAAGCCTTATAGGCATGGCTTTTCAAATTAAAGATGACTTGTTTGATTATGGCACAAAATCTATTGGAAAACCTACTGGGATAGATATTAAGGAGCAAAAAATGACCCTTCCATTAATTCACGCTTTGCAACAAGCAGACCCAGATCAAAAAAGATGGATGATCAATACAGTGAAAAACCACCATACAGACAGAAAAAGGGTACATGAGCTAATTGCGCTTGTCAAAGCACTCGGAGGTCTTTCATATGCTACTACGCAGATGAATGCCTATAAAGACCAGGCCCTTGAATTATTGGCAGGCTATCCAGACTCAGTCTATAAAAACGCTTTAATCACTATGGTTCGTTTTGTGGTAGAGCGAGAAAAATAATTTTTTATCACCTTTTTAATCTTACAGTATCTTTAAGATAAAGCGGCTTTTTTTATTCCTTTTTAAAGCGGTCTTTATTTGTTACTTTTATGGACTAAATGCATTTGAATTGATTTCAAAGAATACCATAGATAAAGTTTACGAAACCGCTAGAATTGAGGAAGTCATTGGCGACTTTGTTCAATTAAAAAAATCGGGGGCTAATTTTAAGGGACTCAGTCCATTTACAGAGGAGCGTTCTCCGAGTTTTATGGTTTCTCCTGTAAAACAAATTTGGAAAGATTTTTCTAGTGGAAAGGGAGGTAATGTAGTGGCTTTTGTCATGGAACACGAGCACTTTACCTATCCTGAAGCCATTAGGTATTTGGCTAAAAAATATCAAATTGAGATTGAGGAAACCATTCAATCCGACGAGCAAAAGGAGGCCGCCAATGAAAGGGAGAGTATGTATTTGGTGTCTGAATATGCAGCGCGTTATTTTTCGGAAGTCCTTTTGACATCGGCCGCAGGCCAAGCTATAGGGCTTTCTTATTTTAGAGAGCGCGGTTTTACGGATGAGACCATAAAGAAATTCGAACTGGGCTATTGTTTGGATGAATGGGATGGTTTTACCAAATCTGCTATTGAAAATAAATACGATATAAAATACCTTGAAGCAACAGGACTGACTATTGTGAAACCGACCAATGAGCAGGCCACGGCCAAAACTTTTGATCGCTTTAAAGGGAGGGTCATGTTTCCCATTCACTCTATGAGTGGTAGGGTGCTTGGTTTTGGAGGTAGGATTTTAACGCAGGATAAAAAAGCAGCCAAGTATTTAAACTCACCAGAGAGTGATATTTACAATAAAAGCAAAGTGCTTTATGGAATATATATGGCCAAGCAAGCCATTGCCAAGCAGGACAATTGTTATTTGGTAGAAGGCTATACGGATGTGATTCAAATGCATCAGTCTGGAATTCACAATGTGGTGTCTTCTAGCGGAACGGCACTTACTTCGGATCAGATTAGGCTTTTGAGTCGCCTGACTAAAAATATTACGGTACTCTTTGACGGAGATGCTGCCGGATTGAGGGCTTCTATAAGGGGGATTGACCTTATTTTAGAGCAGGGGATGAATGTGAAAATTTGCACTTTTCCTGAAGGTGAAGATCCAGATAGTTTTTCTAAAAAACATGCTCTAGAGCTGCTCACAGAGTATTTGGAGACTAATTCGCAAGATTTTATACAATTTAAAGCGTCTATCTTGGTTAAAGAGGCGGCCAATGACCCTGTGAAAAGGGCAGAAACCATTCGAGATATTGTTGGGAGTATTGCTAAAATACCAGATGCTATACAGCGAGAAGTCTATTTGCAGTCTTGCGCACAAATTATGGACATTTCTGAGCAAGTGCTTTACAATACCCTGGCGCAAGTTTCTAAAACAGCGGCCAGTGCTAAGGGAGTGCTCCAAAAAAGCGGGGGTGTCCCTGAAGAACGTTTTAAAGTAGTTAAGCCAGAAGCCCCTGAGGTAGAAAAACTTAATGTTCAGTGGGTGCTAGAGAAGAAAATCATTGAAATTTTGTTGCTTTATGGAAATCATAAGGCCACATTTGAAGACTTAATTTTAGCTTCTAACGAGGCTGGAGAATTGGTTTTAACGCCTAAAAAGGTAGAGCAAAAAGTTTTTGAAAAGGTGTATTTGGATTTACAAGAAGACGAAATTGAGCTCACGCAGGACCATTTTAAAGGGATTTACTTTGAACTTATAGCCTTTTTTAATCAGTCAGAAAATTTTGACCTGCCAGTTTTTATTAGAAACCAATCAGAAGAACTTTCTGCGTCCATATCTTCCATTCTAATGGAGGAAGAGAAGTATGTGCTTGGGCAGTGGGAGAAGAAAGATATTTTCCCAAAAGACAAGGCTTTGGGGGTGTCTCAATTGGTGACAGAAACCATTTTGAGTTTGAGGTGTTTTTTGATTAAAAAGCGGATGGGGGTCATGCAGGAAACGACCAGAGATCAAGAAAAAGACCACCAAGAAGTAAAGGAAGAATTGGTCTCCTACCTGCAGTTGTATGCCTTGTTAAATAAAAAATTAAACAGGGTGCTTTCTTAGTTCCTCAATGGGGCAAAGCCATGGGGTTGTGCGGAATTATTGAATTAATACAGCTGTAAGGCTTTAGCATGTTGCAGCATGTCTACAATATTAGTGACATTCAGTTTTTTCATGAGCCTAGATTTATAGGTACTCACCGTCTTTTCATTAATATCTAATCCACCGGCAACTTCTTTATTTTTCTTCCCTGAAGCCAGTAATTTTAATACCTCAATCTCTCTGGAAGACAGTTTTCTAAACGCAGATTTTTCTTTATCTCCTGATTTTTCTTTTTTGAGTTGTTCTGATAATGCGTGGGTGAGGTATATTTTCCCCTCCTTAAGCTGCGTAAGCGCAGTGAGTATCTGATCTATTCTTGCTGTTTTAGAAAGGTAGCCGCAAGCGCCTGCTCTTATGGTACTTAGGGCATAAACTGTTTCTGATTGGCTGCTAAAAATAAGTACTTTAATGTTTGGGTTTATTTCCTTAAGCTTTCTAACAGTGGCAATTCCATTGATTTCAGGAATGTCCATCTCCAAAATTACAATATCGGGGATTTGTTTTTCTACAGCTGTAAAAAGTTGGGTGGTCGTTGCAACGGCATCTTGTAGCTGAAACTCCTCAGCACTGTTCACTACCATACTCAGACCCATCCTTACTATAGGATGTGCATCTGCAATAAGAATTTTTATCATGGTTAATTTTTCTTAAGATTTGGGATTCTTGAAAAATAGTATACATTAAATGTATAAAAAAATCACATGATATAGGTAAATTCCTACAATTTATTCAAATTAATGTACCCTAGAGCAAAAACTTATGTCTGCTCTGTTGGAGCCAAAATAGATTTTTCTAGAGTGGTCTAAAAGAAACAAAAAGGTTTAAAGAGACAAAAAGGCTTAAAGAAACTCTTTTGGAATCTCACAGACTGGAATAGGATTCATTTTGTGTTGGTTGGCATGGTTTAATCTGGTGTATATCTCATACACTGTAGCTTCTCTTCCTTTGAAGTCTGTCTCCTTTTTTCCTTTGTCTTGCATATCCATGGCCCATTCTAATTCAGGGTAGCTGGCGCCTATTTGGTCTTCATCTGTTCTGTTGTCTCCCCAAAGGCCGTCTGTAGGGGCTGCCGTTAAAATGTCTTCATTAATTCCTAGTGTTTTTCCAAGGGCAAAAACGGCTGTTTTTAGCAGGTCTGCAATGGGACTTAGGTCTACCCCTCCGTCTCCGTATTTGGTGTAGAATCCAACACCAAAGTCTTCTACTTTATTACCCGTTCCTGCCACCAAATAGCCGTGTAATGCAGCAAAGTAATACAAACTTGTCATTCTCAGTCTGGCCCTTGTGTTGGCTAGGCTCATAAATCGATCTTCTTCGTTTTTTACAGCTGGAAATGCCTGAACTAGGCTGTCAAAAACTGGGGTGAGCGGCACTGTTGTCTTAGTGGTATTGGGGTAATTTTCTTGTAACCACAACACGTGTTTACTGGCCCGATCTGTTTGGTTTTTTGCCTGATGGATGGGCATGTCTAAGCATAAAAGGGGAAGTCCTGTTTTGGCACAAAGTGTAGCGGTTACCGCAGAATCAATTCCGCCGGAAACTCCTATGACAAATCCTTTAGCACCTGCTTTTTGAGCGTATTCCTTAAGCCAATTTACTATGTGATCAATGATTTTTTCTGTTTGCATAAGGGGTGGTTTTGTTTAAAAACGACTAACTTTGAGCCATAAAATTAAGCCCTACTTTGAGAATAATAAAGCAAAAGACCAATTCTTTTTCTCTTCGCGTACTCCTGGTGTTTATGTGTGGTGTTTTTTTAGCCTCGTGTGCGAATGACAGCAGTCTTGAAAGTGAAGTAAAAGCAATAGAAACGGATCTAAAAATACACCGATTTGACCTTGAATTTGGGCAGGGTAATGTGGCAGATTTTGATCGATTAAGAGATAAATACCCTTTCTTTTTTCCAAGCCAAACTCCGGATAGTATATGGA
>Ga0208545_1001143_pt1 | contig 11969 bp, 5 predicted proteins | sample DEB08_DNA_12_FD_185498 | JGI IMG/M metagenome (GOLD analysis project Ga0208545, IMG submission 185498) | Aqueous microbial communities from the Delaware River and Bay under freshwater to marine salinity gradient to study organic matter... | ecosystem: Environmental > Aquatic > Marine > Coastal ... | reverse complement strand
TGTCAAAGTACTTTGTAGCTTGTTCTGCTACATCGTATAGCTCCCTGCCATTTGTTAACGCTCCCTTTATGACTTGAAATGCCGCATTAGCTGCTGCAATTTCAGCTATCATCAGTTACCCCTCATGTGGCTTCGCTATCGCTAGCTCTCTTCTTTCAGCAACTGCTGTATCAGAGTCCACCTGTCCTTGAATTCTTGGCTCTTCTGCTGCCCAAACAAAATGTCCGACTTAACGATAGAGTTCTTTAACGTACTGTCTGACATAGTCCATGCTGAAGCCCCCCCATCGATCAATGCTCTGGCGTCTTTCTTGGTGACACCATTAGATCGGAGAACCGTCATTGCCTGCGTGGCGTTTAAACCAGAAGCCATTGCGGCATTAACTAACGCTGCCATATCGTTAAAGGTCTCTTTCCTTGCCGTCGATGCTCTGCCAAACGCTTCTCGTATATCGCTATCCGATACATCGTTAGGGTCTCTGAACACTGAAGTCAGCAGTTTAGTTGACTGTCGCTTACCTTCGGAGAACTCATACGCCTTAAAGTGCAATGCTGTCTTCGGGTCGAAGGTCGTCTTACGGAAACCAACAAGCGCACCCATCTCGTCGCCCATGTCGTAAGCCTTGCCGCTTTTAGAGACCTCTCCACCCATAGCCTTCTCGATTCTGCGAGCGTTCTGTAAAAAGCTTGGTCCCATACCTCTTTCGAAGTGCATGTAGGTGGCTATAGATTTGTTGATGAATGTATCTGCATCGTTATAAACCTCACCGCCTGAAGACTTCTCGTTTGAGATGAACTCCAAGATTGTATTGGTCGAGATATCCCAGCCTAAGAATGGCTTAAGTATTTCGGCACTAGCATCTATCAGTGCATCATCAATGGGCTGATCTCTCATCAATGCATTCAGGGGACGCTTCATCAAGGCATACGGGTCAAGGTGAGTAAGGTCTAAGTATTCAAGGCGACCCTCATCATCTCTGCCTGTCACTAGGATGTTTGAGTTCTTAGCCCAAGGAGCAGCCATCAACTTGATAGCCTCTTCCTCTTCTTCCGAAACACCAAACGCTGACATAGCCATTGCTTGAGCTGCATATACTCCGGCACTCATCATAGCCATACCAGTAATTCGCTTAAGAGCTGCCGGTCTCATATCTGGATCGGCTAGGTCTTCACGCAGGTACTTAATCATGTTCGCTTGTGTACGAACAATTTCTGCGGGGAAAGAAACAAACGTACCGACCAGAGGGAAGCGACGTAGCTGCTGCGGTATCTTGCCGATCAGCGAGTAGGTTGGGTAAGTATCTCTTATTCGCTTAGCTGCTAAAGGCTCTGCTTCTTCACGAGACATGCCCTTGTTTTCCATGAAGCTCATCACTTCATTTTCAAAGCCAACGATCTTCCAGAAGTCATCGCCAAACTGATATGCCTTAGTGAAACCCTGTGCGACTCTCTTGCCTAGGCTTAGTGCTGCATCTTTGGTGTCGAGAATTGCGGACGGATCTCTCTGATCAAGTATACCTTCAGCATTTGCGTCCTGTAGATAAGCGATCATCTCGCCAGCGTATGGGCTGTCGTGTACGACACCTAGCTTCTTAAGGTTCTTAAGGTACTCAATCCCGTCACCTATCCCAGAGAAATAACTGCCTGATACTTCAGCCGACTTAGATAGCTTTGACCAATTAAAGTGACCGTTGGCAACAGTAAACAACGATGCCGACATGAAGTTACGAGCCATAGTAGTAGGCGCGATTACTGTCTTACCGTACTTAACTAAACCATTAACCTTGATAATAGTTCGGTACAGGTCTCCCATCTCTTCCTTGCCTAGAGCGTCTTTAAATGCCTGCTCTACCTCTGGGTATGTGTACATCCCGTTGAGGGGTGAAAGGGTTTTTGACCCGACTTCCGCAATTTTCTTCGTTGCATCTGCGGGAGCTGACTCCTGATCAAAAAGGAATACACCATTGCCACTCGCCAGAACCTCTTTAAGGAACCTGTCGTTGTATATAAGGCGAGACATCTTGCTTGCTGAGTTCGCAAAGTTTACCCGAGGGTCTTTGTACTCACCGAGCAACGCTCTGATTTCTGGTGCGATCTGCTTTCTCTTTGTAAGGATGGCTAGATCTTTAGCGCCAAGCTTACTCTCAGAGATAAACGAAGCCATGTCATCATAAGCCGTACCTTCTTTAAGGATGGTGTTGATGACTTGATCCGGATTGACTGTACCTTGCTCTACTAAAAGATTTCTGGCAGCAAGAACCACCTCTTCAGGCACTTCTTTGTTCCAGTCTTTATTGTTGAAAGCCTGATAACTGCGATTCGCATAAGTGCCCATGTTGTTAACAACAATGCTCAGCAACTCACTCTTTGCTGTAGCCTCATCGTTTCCTTGAGCTTTGAGAGTTTCGATATCGTTGTTTAGAACCTGTGCATATTGAGTTGACAAGCTATCAATATAGCCTCGCATCGCAATGAGTGAGTCCTTAATATTTCTAGGCAGAGAAGTCTTTTCAATCTCAGCCGCAGGTCGCTTCATAGCGTCATCTAGAACCGCCCGCTGCTGACCATCAATGTTGCCGAAGTTCTCAACCACTGCGTTATCGTAGATTCCTACCATCTGCCGGATGTCCAGCTCAACAGCTCCGAACTCTCCGTCTCTCTGAATCATGGAATCAAAAGCAGTCTCAGGTAGTAAGCCTCTTGATGAGAAGTTCTTCTGTAGCCACTTCTTAATGCCGCTGCTGGGGATTCCAGACTCTCCACCGCTGGTGGTGCCGGTACGAACGGATGCAATCAAGTCGTCATCTGACATGATCTCTGCGGCTGTACTAGTGGGGGCGGTTACGAAGTCGGTGTCTGAAGGTCTTCGCGGGGGTGATGCAAGCAGATCGTCACTTTGAGCCTTGGCTGGATCGAACTGAGCGTTTACTGAGCGTATGTTTTCTGGCTTCCAGTGGACCTGATTGACAAGCCCGTCACCGAACTGCAATTCAAGCCCGTCGTAACCAGTGACATCACTCAATGCAGTTAGGTAGCCTTGCATATCGCCATCAAAGAAATCAACAAGCTCGTCAGGGTTTCTTCCTTCCTGATCCTGAGCTAGTTGATCAAACATCCACTGCTCTGGACCATTATCCCAAAACGACTCGTACCGATCCCCGAATGGGTTCATGTCTTCGTCGTTCACGCCTCTGTTTAAAGGCTCTGCTTTTTCTAAAATCTGCCTAATTTGGTCAGCGTCTAGTTCGATAGCCTCCCCAAGGTTGGATACTTTCTTTCCGTCAACCTTTAATAGGTTTGTATTTTTTGTGTAGACGGGGATAACAGTGTTGCTTTCACCCTGTATTCCTGCGCCTGCGTATCCGTTAGCCTGACCGGAAGAGTCTGTCAGGTAAAATCCTGCACCATACTGGTCGTTACCTTGACCTGTATATTTATAATCAAAGGCAGAAAAGTCAGAACCTTGCGGAGTACCGTGATAGAGAACCCGATCAGTATCAAATCCCTGAGCTTTAGCCTGCGCCATGCGCTGAGGGTTTCTTCTTGGGGGTGCGTTTAGCTGGTCAGCTTCCGCATTGCTTTGCTGATTCGGTCGGCTTGTAGATTGACCTGCGTCTTGGTCATTTTGCCCATCTGCTCGTTCCAGTCGTCCTGCTCCTGATTGCTGTGCAGATCCGTCTGATCCAGATACTCCCGATCCTCGCTGGCTACGCGATTCGACGATTTTTTTGAATTCTGTTTCATAGTCTGTTGGCTCTGACTTTGCATTGCCTACTCCTAGTTGTTTGTATAAGTCTTTCTCCGGATACCAGATGATCGCTTGCAATGCACCCATATTAACAGGGGATTGACCTGAGGTCTCGTTAACTTTATCTAGAGCCACTCTCATGACGCTACGAATGTACTCACGCTCGTTGCCATTCTGAGGGGCTTGCTTCTCCCCTTGTGAGTTCTTGAATGTATTGGCTGCCTTGTTGAGAGTGTTCTTCTCTTTAAAGCCTCCGTTTGCGTAAGCCGACTGCACTTTCATTCCATACGCCAAAGCGTACTGGTCATCCTTAGCTAACTGCGCTCTATTGATGCCGTCTGCCTTGAGTTTGGATTTATAGTCTTCGCCTAAAGCAACCTCTCTAAACTTAGCCATCTGAACAGGCAGCTTCCTTTCGGCATCAGCCATCAAGGTTCCTGTCAGCCTACCCCACGTTCTCATGAACCATCGGTCCATAGTCAGAGGTTCAAAGTTTCCGTTAAGATTCTGATAGAAGCCACCGCCGATCTTAGGTCCAAGGATAGCCGACCCTTTTAGCTTGGTGCCCATAAGCTCGCCAGAAACTGATAAGCCAAAATCATCTTTTAAAGTTTTCACGGTTACATCTTTGTCCATGAACTCTCTAACTGAATTTATGCCTTCAATTTCAATAAGCCTGTTAAGTAAAGCAAAAGAACTCTTCATTGCTTGAGATTCTTTGCCTACACCGAAGTCAGGGAAGACCTTACTGTCTCTATAATCCTGATAAATCTGAAAGGTGTTTACAGAGTTTTCCGGAACAGAAGCGCCATTAGATGTAATAGCCATAATAGAGGTAAACGCGAACTTGGCGTTTGCGTCATTGCTTAGCTCTGGGAACTCTTTAGATGCAAGGCTCATGGCGTTTGCCACTTTCTGCTGATACCACTCCCCAGCATTGCCGTCAGTTGCCATAGCTTGAACAGCTTCGTGAGCTATGAGGTCTGAGACAATCTCGGTATTCGCAACGCTCTTCTCCCCCAAGCTTGTGCCGCCGGTAGCATCTTTTACCCTAGCATCGAACGCTCTAGCGAGATCTACTACAACCACCGCACCGTTTCGGCTAGTTCCAGTTACCTGTATTTGTTCGCCGCCATACAATGCATCAGACGCCGTAATCTTTTGCGCCGCTGGAGATAGGTCACGCTTCTGAATAAGCAAAGCATCATCATCAAAGCTTGTTAGATCGCCTGCCTGATCAGGAGCGGCATTACCGACTCGATCGTTGTGCGCCTTGTTAAGCCACTGCAAGGCTTCCTTTCGGTTGTCACCGATACCTCCAGTTCTCTGGATGGCGTTGAAGTCCAGCTTGAGAATGTCATAGTACTCTGGAGACAGGTGCCACATCGGATTGGCAAACTGCATTGTGTCCCTATAGATTAAGTATTCAGTGCCATCCGGATAGGTGACGTTGTAGTTACCAGTGTTCTCAAAGTCTGCGGCTCGTTTTACCTTCGGATCTGTTTGCTCTAGCTGTACAGGTCGTCCAGCACTGTCCCCATCTGCACGTTGGGTCTGTTCTCCCAGTCCTTGACCGGCTTGTTCCGCATCAATGCCACTTCCGCTAGCTCCTCCAGCTCCGTCTTGGATCTGAACTTCAGGGCTTCCGGACTCGGCAGGTGACCGAACTTGTCCTTGTACTTCTTGAGATTGTTGCCCAGTCTCGCCGGACCGAATGTCAGCTTCGCCATCTTGGATAGTCTCCGTTGGTTGTGTTCTAAGCAAATTTTCTAAGTGCTTATATGTCAATGGTGCCTGTTCTTGCAGCATCTCTGGGCTTGCGTGGAATACAGCAAAAGCCTGAGCAAAAGCTTCCTTCTGAATTAAAGAAACTTTCTTCTCTATTTTGGCTGGAGTAGCTGTAGATAGCCACTCATAAGCATAACCAAATGGATAGCCCAGCTCTAAACCAAGTTCCGTTCCGTCCTGAAAATTCTGCCCTAACTCATAAAGAACTGGACCGAGATCAAAGGTAACGCCCGATGGAGTCATCCCGTCTACATCAATACTAAAGTCAGGTGAGTTAAGGGTGTGACCTTCTCCCAGATCAAAAGCGTGACCAATCTCATGAGCCAAGTTGAATCGCATCAGGGCGGCAGCTGAAGTGCTGTCATCTGTGTCAGCAGCTAGCTCGCTTATACGTGCTTTATTCAGGCTAATAGCTTGCTGACGAGGCAGGTAAGCTCCGTCCGCCTCACGCTTGCCTTGACTTGGTGGGTGAACATACAGACCCTTAAAGTGCTTAAGTACACGCTTAGGCATACCAGCGCCAAGAAGGTCTACTAAAGCACTCTTGATTTCGTCAGACTTTGCACTGCCGTCTTTGCCGTCGTTCTGCATAACAGAAGGCAAGCGGGTGCCATCATCTAAGGTCAATGTGCCAGCATCGAATAGACTGTTTATTCTGCCCTCATCGATTGGGCTTCTATTGCTACCCTGAGCCTTGTTTACATCAGCAATGGCTTGAGCCAGAGGCTTAATGCTAGGTCTATTAACGCTCTCGGTATACTTTACCGGAGGGGATATAGCCTCAGCACTGGCTGATATTGTAAGGCTCTGAGTTGCCATCTCCTGAATGTCGCTAATCATCGACTCGGAGTTTGGAAGTGACTGAGCTATCTCTATAGCTTGAGACGCCGGAACACTGTCTGGAATGTTTTCTGGATCAGACTGCTGCACTACCTGCTTCTGGATGCTCGCAGGCAGATCATCTAGCTCCACTATTATCTGACGGAAGTCTGGCGCAGGGTTCTTCTGGTTGCTGATCCTTGATACTACTTCAGGAGTTCGGATGTTTCTCTTTGCGCCCTTATCGTCCCTTACCGCTAATGACAAAGGATTACCGTCAGCGTCTCGAATGATTCGGGTGAGGGTGTATTTTTTCCCGCGCAATTCAAATTTATTGTTGCCATCAATCTGAACGTCTTTCTCGAAGACTAGATCACCACCAGTAGGCACTACACCTAACTGTTCTGGTGATTGATACTCACCACTCTCAACGAGAACGTCGCCGTTATCTTGAGTGGCTACATAGAAGCCGTCATCCTTCTTTAAGACCGGTCCTTTGTTGCCATTGTAGTCAACGTCCTTACCTACCAGCTCTTCCATTCTTGGAGTGATGCTTTCAGGCAGGTTACCACCAAACACTGGAGGCTCTTCAGCCACAGGCTCTGGCTCTTTGTCTTTAGGTATTCTTGTTGTCTCACCTAGAGTGCCCAGCTCCATCTGATAGATTTCTTTGATCTTTTCACGAACGGCAGGAAGCCCGTCGATTTGCGCTCGAACTTTCGCTCTAGCTTCGACTTGCATTGCCTCTGGGTCAGTAGCTTCTCTCTGCTCTGGCAGCCCATCAACCTCTTCTCTCACCTGATCGCGTGACTTAGGAGCAATGGTTGTTCTGCCAGTGGGGAGACCTAGCGCCTTAGCTCTTGCGGCTTGAACTCTTTCTCCACCGTCATCAGTAGCCTCAGGCTGTGGCTGATCTTCGACAGTCTCATTTTGATCTTGATCCTGTTCCTCATCTTGAACGACTTCCGGAGAGCCTTCTGTAGGCTCACCTTTTAGCGCGTCGTCATCAAGGTTTTGCTTTAACTCTGGGTCTTTAGTTACAGCGCCAGTAACGCCGCCAATCGCGCCGCCACCAATGGCACCAGCTACAAACGCATTAAGGTATTGAGATCGGTTCTCTTCATCGAATAGACGCTCAAGGAAGGCTTCTTCTATGCGAGGGTCACCCTGACCTCTGACAAACTCCAAGGTAGTATTCTGTAGAACCTCCTGCGACATCTCGGTAACACCTTCTATACCGGACACCTCAGCTGCTTGTTTAAGTGCGCGACCAATGACTGATTGTTTTTTAACTATATTCTCGGCTATCTCTTGAGTAGCTTTACCATACAGGTTTTGCGGAAGGACACGCTTCAAGACTCGCATTGGAGTCATTGCGTCTAACGCACCAGAAAGTAGACCCGTACCAAGCGCATAAACAGCAGCCTCTTCACCAGTCTCATCAAAGATTTTAGTAAAAGATTCCCCAGCACCCATCGTAGTGCCAAAACCTACAGCGCCGATACGCTGACCCTTCAATCCAGCCTTACCTAAAGCCTCTCGACCTACAGCTGACTGTGCGTATTGCCTTGACGCTGCACCCTTCGCCATTCCTTCAGCGTTCTTTTTGATCAGAGCTTTTGCGCCTTGATGGATAGCTAACTGCTTAGCAGCAGCGCCACCAACCGCACCAACACCACCGCCCCCAATAAGGCTGGGTATGATGTTGCCTACGATAAAGGCTGAGTAATTTGCTAGATTTCCCAACCCCTCAAAGCTCGCAAGATTGCCAATCTCTTCAATGCTACCGACATCAGCAGTATTCTCGGCTGCCTCTGCCATCTGCTCGTCGAAGTACTCCATCCCGTCTTCAAACCACGAGTCTATGCCCAGCGCAGAACCGGCAAGAGCTTTTGCTCCACCGCCAAGCGCCTGTAGCTGATCTACTCCAGAGCCAAAGCCTTTGGCAAACTCATTGAGCACACCGGTATCGTTATTACCGTACGTAATTTCTTCATCGTTCTGAAGCGGATTGCTATTGACAAATAAAGCCATACATCAAAATCTCGGTAGTGTTCTTAATCGACCATCTCGTCAGAAGGGTAGCTATAACCGCCGCCGCCGCGCATTGGATTTGGAGAGCGCTGCCTCTCAACTATTCCCAGCACTTCGTTTTTCCATAGCTCGAACGGTTTTTTGTCTTCGCGATTTATTACTAACTTTCCTGTGCCTTTATTGAGTGTAAAATACTGTTGCGCTTGCAAAAGCTCTCTTCGGGTTAACCCTCTACCTAACTGGTCGTTCACCTTTTTCTCAAGATCCTTAACGTCAGGAATCATGGCTACTTTGCTAAGAAGTGATTCGGCAGCGCCTGTTGGCTTCATTGCATTCTTACGTGGATCGAGAACAGAGTGCTGAGCATACCTTTCGAGCTTGTTAAAATGCTGAGGAGATGCCAGCTCAGCGTTTGTCAGACCCTTGATCGGGCTTTGTTCTCCCGCCAGAGTGCCGACAGCATAATCAGTCTGAAATTTTGTGATATAGGCGTTGGCTTTACCTGCTAGGCTGCCCGCACCGTTTCGTTCGTCATAAAGTCTGGTTGCACTCTGGTAAATTTCATTTTCAAACTGACCCATATATTGAGCATATTTAAAATACCCCGCAGCTGCTTTCATTAGGTCTTCTGTTGAAATACCTAAAGGTGCCGGAGTAGCCGGTGATCCATCGGGATTGTTAACTGGATTCCCCTCATCATCTACCTGCTGCCCACTTCGACCGCTGGTCAATGGCGCGTTATACACGGTGATATCGCCTGCCGCATTTTGTACCGTTACATCAACAGTGCCCGTTAACATTCCGTCTACAACCTGATAGTCAGGGGCGACTTCTTTTCCTATTATCTTCCAGCCTTTACCGTTTAGGTGACCCGCATTTGGAGTGTTTTGCGCTGTAAGCTCAGTGCCAATTTGCCGCTCATTGCTCGACCGGACCAATGTATTAAGTATCGGGGTCACGTTTTCTCTGCCCGCGTCGTCGCCGCCCTGCATTGCCGTCAACACTTTCCCGAAAGCAACGCCGTTAGATTTAGTATCTGGGTCCACTGCGGCAAACGGACTCATTAGCCCACCATTTGCTGACTGAAAAAGCTCATCTGCACGAGCATTCCATTCAGGGGTTCTAGCCGAAGCCGATGATCCCGTCTTTATATGGTCTATATACGCTTGCGCGTTTATGGCAAATGTTTGTTCTTTTTCTATATTGGACTGGGTCTTATTCAGTGCGCCGGTCTTTTGATTAAGGGCGTCGGCTTGAGCGCCCTGTAGTCCCGCCAGAGAATCAACCTTGATCTTATCCAGACCAAGCTGCGACTCGTTGTTTTTTGCTGCAAGAAAACGTGCGTCGGCATCGATGCCTCTTATACGGTTTAGCTCAGCCTGATTATTGGTCTGATTTTCCCTGTATAAAGCCGTAGCTTCTCGATCAAGATCACCTTGCCGAGCCTGCTCGTCCAGCCTTCTCTCGGAAAGTTGCCTGTCCTGTACCTTGTTTATTAGCCCAAATCCGCTGTTAAATCCGTCTGCAAAACTCATGATGTATACCTAAAATAATTTATTGAGAAGGAACGCTACGCCTAAGCCGATAGCGACTGGTCCTGCCAATGCTGATAGTTGAGCCATTGGTCCGACAGCTGCTGCGCCTTCTGCCGCCATTGCCGCCTCAGCTGTAACAGCAAGACCCTCGCCAGTTGCTGTAATTCCCTCTAGCGCTGCTGGAACATTGTTAATTGCGCCCCCAATTTCGGAGCCAGTGCTCAACAATTCCGTACCTTGTGAAAGCCCCTCTATAGTGCTTCCAACATTATTGATCGCTCCTCCTAGTTCTGCGCCTGCCGCAGCATCTGCGGTTATTGACAAATTTGCGGCAGCGTCTCCAGTCTTAGCAATGCCATCGATGGTGCTAGCGACATTGTTAATACCTTGAGCAGCTTCATTGCTTGCTTGCAACGCCTTGCTTGCTGTTCTTAGCTCGCCTGCCGCTTTGGCACCATACATTCCGCCGATGCCTGCGCCTGTACCGAGTAGCTGGGACTCCGCAGCTTGCTCTTGCGCCTCGATGCCCATGCGTTGCTGCTCTTCAACAGACTCAGCTCTAGCTACAGCTGACATACCTTTATTGGCAATGCCTCGTAAGCCTTGCCCTACCGCAATCATTGTCATTGACCTGTACTCCTTGCTTTCGTCGAGATTCCCGATAGAGAACCTGACAGCAGTGATTGGCGACGATCAGCGTCACGCAATCTTGTATCGTTAAGACCGCCTACTAAGCCGCCTACAGCCATAGTCGAGTTGGCGACATTGCTGTTGCCCTGAAGACCCATTCGACCCATGTCGCGATTCTGTTGACCCTGAACATTGGTCACGGCGCTGCCCATGCTTGAACGAGTGCGATCCAGATCTGCCCCCAAGGACTTAGTCCCTGTTGCGGTGATTTGTCCCGCCATAAAGTTTTCGATAGGCGCAAAGCGCTGGTTGTAGTCCCGCGTCTGCGCTCGGATTAGATCTGCGTAGAGCTTGTCGCCCGGCATCTGTTCTTGGCTCATGCGGTTGTATCTGTTGGCGTTGACCGAGGAATATGGATTGCTTTCGTCGCCGTAAAAGGCACTTACTTCGTAGTTTGCTTCCGAACTCAAAGCGTTTAAGTAATTGTCATAGTTATTTGCAGCACTTCTACCCATTAGACTGCACCCCCTAATCCGTAGCCCGCTGCCATACCAGCACCAGTACCTGCGATTGAGGCAATGCTCTGCGAGTTAGCAAAGTCTCTCTTCGCCGCTGCGCCAGCTCTGTCTAAGCTGCTCTGCATACGGTCGATGTTTCCTGCCACGGCTTGAGTCTGTAAGCCCTGACCCATTTGAATGACGTTGCCTAAATTTTGATAAGCTGAATCAGTGTAGGATAGACCAGCATCTGATCCGGCAAGTCCCATACCTCTAGACTGAGCTTCACGAAGGGCGTTTGACTCGCCTACGGCTCTGCCGGAGTTAGGATCTAATCCCATCTGGAACTGAGCGCCGCGCATGTCTCCAAAGCCTTGCTCATAGATAGCAGAAGTTTGGTTCTGAGCACCCGCCATTGCTTCATCAGATGCACCCTCAGCAAACATTGCCTTAGTGTCATCGATATACATATTCTCTAAAGGAACAAATACATCGCCGTAACGCTGCAATGCATTAGCTGCTTGCTGAGCTAGCGCTAACTTGCTCTCTTGTTCTTTTGGATCGCTTCCGCCACCACCACACATAGGCTAAACCTCTTTCTTTAATAAAGCCCCGACCTGCTTAAAGCCGTGGCGTTCTAATAATTTTTGGTATCCATCACCCGCTATACCCGAGGTGATCCCTGCCGCTATCTCAATGACATTTTTTTCTTCAGCCCACAAACAAAAGCTGGAGACCATTTTGCTAACCGCTCTCAATATGCCTTTCCGTTTATCTGGCTTGAAAACGAGCACCAATTCTTGAGCTATTTTTTCATCAGAGAAGAAGTACTCGACTACATTCCCCAAGAAGAATCCAATCAGCTCTCCGTCTTCCTCCGCCACCAACATGAAAGTATCTGAGGATGGGGATATGCTGG
>Ga0208545_1001138_pt1 | contig 11982 bp, 19 predicted proteins | sample DEB08_DNA_12_FD_185498 | JGI IMG/M metagenome (GOLD analysis project Ga0208545, IMG submission 185498) | Aqueous microbial communities from the Delaware River and Bay under freshwater to marine salinity gradient to study organic matter... | ecosystem: Environmental > Aquatic > Marine > Coastal ... | reverse complement strand
TATAACTTTAACATATAGGTATCACTTTTTAAAAACATAGCTATCAATTAAATATAAAAAGAATAACTGTTAATTAATGAGTTAAAACTATTCATATTAACTACCATATATAGCTATAAATTAAAATGTTTAGTCTATATATAGCATATAAATGTTATTTTATTTCAATAGGTTAAGTATATATGATAGAAATAGCTAGGTAGGTATGCGACAGGTGGGGGTACTAGGTACGTATGCTCAGAGAAATACACAGATAGGTATTTTTAAGTGTTAACCACAAGTATAACTGTCCATACCCACCTTACCTAGCACCTAATATGTGACATAAATATCACACTAATCTAACAATCGTACATAAATAAATTATTTGCTATTGACAAGATGTACAAAACTTGATATAATTATGTATAATTAACCACTTAACTGTAACATTATAATAAAACACTTAAATAAAAAGATATATACTTGTTAAATACACTTAAATGAACACTTAAATGGTATCATTAGTATAAATATCCGTACTAATAGAAATTTATCCTTGACAATGACTAAAAAATCAGTAAAACTATATACACCAGAGAATATGTTAGAAGCATTTTTTGATGCCATACGTACTAACAAGTTAAAAGAGCTACACATACCCCACAGTTCCGTGTTTTATATACGTTCCCTGATAGAATCGGACACAGGAGTGCGTTATACGTTGAAACACGTAGAAACAGCTATGAGAGCAGAGGGAATGTTAGACGATGTTTGAGACACTTGTACTTGTATGCGTAATAGGTACTACAAATATATGTCATACACTAGAAGATTTGGAAGGACCATATCAAACTAAACAGGAATGTATATCACGTGCTTATGAAATAGCAGCAGACCTACCAAGTTATATGCCTAACTACCAAGCTCTTAAATATAAGTGCATAAAAGATAGAGAAACCATAGAAGGTAAAGTAAGAACACAATGGCACATGAAAACAGACGAGCTGCTTTACTCAAGAAGCATGGACTCAAAGGTGTAAACAAGCCTAAGAGAACTCCGGGACACAAAACTAAGTCACATATCGTGTTAGCTGCCGAAGGGCATAACATGAAACTAATTCGTTTTGGACAGCAAGGTGTCAAGGGAGCAGGTAAGAATCCTACATCAGCTAAAGATAAGGCACGTAAGAAGAGTTATTATGCTAGACATAATGCTCAAGGCAAACCCACCACTAAGTTATCAGCTAAATACTGGTCACATAAGGTGAAGTGGTAACAGGAGAATATTAAATGTCTAATAAGGACTACAGTGGCACAAGAAAAAATATAAGCAAAACAATGTTAGGCAATTTAGCTGAAACATTAGGATTTAAAAAGGGTTTGTCTTACAAACAGCTAATGACGGAAGCAGCTTCTTTAAGTCAAAAGGCAGTAAAACAAGGCTTAAAGAGAGCAGGATGGAAGGGTGCAGCTGCATTAGCGGCATTAGAAGCTGTTGGGTACGGTGCATCTAAATTAGTTGAAAAGACTAAAAGTACACCTACAACAAAGTCTACTACAAAGACTTATGCTCAAATGGTTAAAGAAGATAAAGAAAAAGGTAAGGCTAAAGTACTTGCACGTAGACAGCCACTACCTATGTCTCCTAAAAATAAAAACAGGAAAGAAGACCCACCTAAAGATAGCAAGAAAAAAGTTAAACCTGTAGAGAAAAAGAAACCTATAATAAAGAAAAAGAAAGTTGTTACTCCACCTAAAAAGAAAAAGAATGGTGTTACATTTGAATTTAAAGTAGGGGGTAAAAAAGATGGCAGATAACGACATACAAAGAATAAAAGATAAACTAATTTCTCAGCATGGTAAAGCTAAAGGTATGGCTATATTTAGAGCAGTAAACAAAGATGCTAGTAATCAAATAGCAGGTGGTGGTGGGGAGATTGAAGGCTCTGAGCTTAGTAAGCTAATGGACTCAGAAGACCAAATCACTATCTATGAATCAAAGTCTAATATGACACAAGGCAAAGCTATTGGTGGTTCAATTACAAAGAACAGAATAGGTGCTAACGATTATCGCAAAGGTGGTTACGTGCTATCAACTGTGGACAATAGAAAGGTCAAGAGAAATGGCAAATAAAAAAGGCAAAGGCATAGCAATCATTATATCCATGATGGATAGCAAGAAGGGCAAGAAGAAAATGAAGAAGCCTGACATGGCTTATGGTGGCAGTGTAGGTGGTAAGAAGCATATGTATTCAGGTGGTGGTTCAGTCACAGACAATCTACCTAACAAAGGCTTACGTAAATTAGCACAAACTCCTAAAGGCAGAGATGCTGTACAGAATATGGGATTCAATGTCTAATCGTAATTACAAAAAAGAATATGCAAACTACCACTCTAAACCTACACAGAAGGTGAACAGAGCAGGTAGAAACAAAGCACGTAAGATAGTTATGAAAGCAGGTGGAACTGCGAAGGTAGCAGGTAAAGATGTCCACCACAAAAATGGCAACCCAAGAGACAACAGAGCAGGTAATTTAACTGTTGCATCTAAGACTGCTAATCGTTCTTTCAAGAGAACACGTACTGCTAAAAAACTTACTAGGAGAATATAAAATGCCAATGCACGGTAAAAAGAAAACTAAAATGATGTCTAAGGGTGGCTACGGCACACCAACTAAGAAAATGAAAATGAAGGCAGGTGGTGCTACCAAGAAAACTAAGTACATGGCAAGAGGTGGTGCCGGTATGAAGAAGACTAAGTACATGGCTAAAGGTGGAGCAGCTAAACGTAAATAATGTCGTATCTTATAAGTAACGTACCACATTTTAAATGTTGGGTACGTAAGGAGTTCACTTGTAATCATATGAATTATCACGGTGAATACCTACACGCACTAGCTTTCGCAGTTAATACCATACCTGATAGGTCTTTAAGTTTTCAGGTAGTCTTCACAGGTTGTACAGAAGAAGAGAATGTACACGGTGGTGCAATGTGGGCAAGGATGCCCATACAGGCACTAGTAGCCGATATACCTGTAGATGAATGGGCAGAACCAATGGAAGACCACTTATGTCAACCTTGGGATTGTGAATCAAGAAACCATAGCATCATAGTTATGGACAGAGTCAGTTCTAGTCCGTGGTTATGTAAGATAGGCAATGAGTTCTACACAGCTAGATATATGTTCACGGTTGACTATACAGACCATGACATAGCAGATGACCCTGCACAGCATAAACAATCACACGTAATGTATTTGTTGGATGCAGGTAAGTGGACAGGCAACATCGTTGCACTGCCAAATAACAGAGTAAGAGCTACGAGTCCTGCTCTGTGGGTTACAGGAGAAGGAGCACCTGACTTTGCACCATCACAGTGGACACATTCAGCAGAGTCACATGAATCTTACCTAGACCCATTCACTACGTTTAATAACTTATATGAGGATAGAGATGGCACTAGCAAAGGCAAAAAAGACAATAAAAAAAGTAGCAAGTAAGTTAAAGAAAGCTAGTAAAGCTCATGCTGGTCAAGCTAAATCTTTATCAGCACTTAAATTAAAAAGTGGGGGAAGTACAGTCAATGCTGCAGGTAACTATACCAAACCAACCATGCGTAAGAACATATTCAACAGAATCAAAGCAGGTGGTAAAGGGGGTGCTCCCGGTCAATGGAGTGCAAGAAAAGCACAGATGGTTGCATCAGCCTACAAAAAAGCAGGTGGAGGATACCGTGGATAACGAAAAGAAGTGTGCCACTTGTGAATGTTATGAATGTGATTGTGAAGAATGTAACTGTGAGTGCCATGAAGAAGTGGTAGCAGAGAAAGGAAATGATTGAGTTTGTGTTAGTGTTTATGATGGGATTAAGAGTAGTAGACCAAACACAAACCTTTGATGATATAGATAGATGCTTGTACTTTGCAGAAAGATTACACAAGCAACCTTCAATTCCAAAACAGGAAGGACCTAATCTAAAGATAACAGCATATTGTAAGCCAAGAAGGAAAAGATAATGTTAGCAGAACTCGCGGCAGCAAATGCAGCTTTTAGTGTAATCAAAAGTTTCGTATCAAACGGAAAGGAACTTACAGGTTGTGCTAAACATATATCTGACTTTGTATTCTCAAAGGAACAACTAGAGAAGAAGGCAAAGAAACAAAAGTCTAAAGGTGGTGGTGCAGACTTAGAAGAGTTCATGGCTCTTGAACAGATAAGAGAAAAAGAAGAAGAACTCAAGAAGATGATGATATATCTAGGTAGACCCGGATTATGGCAGGATTGGCAAGAGTTTCAAGCAGAAGCAAGAAAGTCTAGACGTTATCAAGAAAAGATGGCAGCGAAACGTCAAGCAGAGTTGGTAGAGTATATGGGATATGGAATAGCTATGATATTCGTATTATTCTTTGGTGGATTACTAGCGTGGATTGTTGGTAAATGGACAGGCAGATTTTAACGCCATGTGTAGGCATCTGTAAACTGCAAGACGATATCTGCATAGGATGTCACAGAACAATAGAAGAGATTAAAGAAGCATATGAGAGCACCACAAAAGTCATTATCAAACTGGACAAAACAAAAGTGGAGAACTAAGAGTGGCAAACCTAGTACACAAGGGTCAAAAGCTACCGGTGAGCGTTATCTACCTGAAGCGGCAATTAAGGCTCTTTCTAACCAAGAATATGCCGCCAGTACGGCTGCTAAACGCAAAGCAACTAGAGCAGGTAAACAAGTATCTAAACAACCCAAAAAGATTGCTTCAAAAGCGGCGAGATTTAGATGAGAAAAGACGTATTTTATCTCAAGTTAGCGAAGCCATTTCTAAGGATAGGGAACTATCTAATGAACAGGCACGTAAAAGCTCTAAGAGAAAGACAAAAAAACGAAGGTACTAGGAGACTATAATGTTAACAGCACTGATAGGACCTATAGCAAATCTAGCATCTAATTGGATGAGCAGTAAGGTTGAGAAAGTAAAAGCAGATGGACAGGCTAAAGTTGCAGAAGCTAAAGCTAGGGCAAGTGTGGCAGAGAAGGTAGCCACAGGAGAAGTACAATGGGAAAAGTCTATGGCAGATGCTACAGATAATAGCTGGAAAGATGAATTTGCCTTGACAGTTTTACTTTTACCTGCTATACTAGTATTCATACCTAGCATGACAGAATACGTAAGAGTAGGCTTTGAAGTACTAAATACACTACCTGAATGGTATCAGTATCTTTTATTTATAGCAATTAGTGCATCCTTTGGTATTAAAGGTGCAGGTCAAGCTATGAAAATTATGGGGAAGAAATGAACTTAATTAAACTACAAGATGAATTAGCTAATGACGAAGGAATTAAATATGAAACATACCACTGCTCACTTGGGCATTTAACAGGGGGAATAGGTCACCTTATTACAGAATGGGATGAAGAGTATTATGATAAACCTGTAGGAACTAAAGTACCAAATGAGCAGGTAAATGATTGGTTTGAGAGTGATATTAAAACAACTATAAAAGATTGTAACTTATTATTTTCTCAATTTGACAATCTACCTGATGATATACAACACGTATTAGCAAATATGTGTTTTCAATTAGGTAGACCAAGACTATCCAAATTTAAGAACATGATTGCTGCCGTAGAAGATTTGGACTGGGAGAGAATGGCAGACGAGATGGAAAACAGTAATTGGTTTCGTCAAACACCTAATAGAGCCAAGCGTTTAATAGGAATCGTTGACAGACAATTTGCAAGGGAAAGTATCGCATAATGAGTAGAGAACTAACTGAAAGACAACAAAAGTTTCTAGCTGTTTTATTTGATGAAGCAGGTGGTGATGTAGTAGCCGCTAAGAAGTTAGCAGGTTATGCTGAAACATCTAGCACAACAGAGATAGTGAAATCCATGAAGGATGAGATACTAGAAGCTACGCAGTTGTTTATGAGTAGGAACGCACCTAAAGCTGCAATGGCTATGGTGGGTGGTCTATATGACCCTACTGAGTTAGGTCTCAAAGATAAGATGATGGCAGCTAAAGAATTACTAGACAGGACAGGCTTAGTGAAGACTGAGAAGATGCAAGTAGAAAGCACTGGTGGTGTTATGCTCTTACCTGCTAAGAACGATGGATAGAAGTGTAGGCAAGTGGAAGTTACCACAACCAACAGACTTAAAAGATGAAGAACAAAAAGAATGGGTACAGATACCACGTATAGCTAGGACTGTTCCATTTGGATATAGGATAAACGAACAAGACCCTGACTTACTTGACCCAATACCATATGAACTAGAAGCCATAGAGATGGCAAGAAAATATGTAAAGCAATACTCATATCGTGAAGTGGCTAATTGGATAACTACTAAAACAAAAAGAGTTATATCTCACGTAGGACTAAGGAAAAGACTATTACATGAAAGACAACGTAAGAACACAGCTAGAACTCTCCGAAAGTGGTCTGAGTACGCAGAAAAGGCGATACAAAAAGCGAAAGCCATTGAAGAAGAAAGAACAGGTGCAAGAGCCTAAGATACAGGAAGTTGCAGACATAGAAGCAGTACCTGTAGAAGAGCAGAATGTAGTATTTAAACCTAACGTAGGACCTCAAACAGAGTTCCTTGCAGCAGGAGAAAGAGAAGTACTATATGGTGGTTCAGCAGGGGGTGGCAAGAGTTATGCCATGTTAGCAGACCCACTACGTTACATGGGTCATCCATCGTTTAGTGGATTGTTATTACGACACACAACAGAAGAATTAAGAGAACTTATATTTAAGTCAAAAGAAATATACCCACAGATATGGAAGGGTATAAAGTGGTCAGAACGAAAGATGCAGTGGGAAGCACCATCAGGTGCAAGGTTATGGATGTCATACTTAGACCGTGATGATGATGTACTTCGTTATCAAGGTTTGGCATTTAGTTGGATAGGGTTTGACGAATTAACCCAATGGTCTACTCCGTATGCTTGGAACTATATGCGTTCACGTTTGCGTTCTGTTGCACATGATTTACCTGTGTATATGAGAGCAACAACTAACCCCGGAGGTCCGGGTCATCAGTGGGTCAAGAAGATGTTTATTGACCCTGCACCATACGGAAGACAATTTGATGCCACAGATATTGAATCAGGGAATGTTCTTTCCTATCCAAAAGGACACAGTAAAGCAGGACAAGCACTATTTAAAAGAAGATTTATCCCTGCAAGATTATCAGACAACCCATACTTGTCTGCCCAAGGTGACTATGAAGCAATGCTTCTATCCTTACCTGAACACCAACGTAAGCAGTTGCTTGAAGGTGATTGGGATATTAAAGAAGGTGCTGCTTTTACTGAGTTTGATAGGAATATTCACGTTATTGAACCTTTTGCAATTCCAAGAAATTGGGTTAAATTTCGTGCTTGTGATTACGGTTATGGCTCTTATAGTGGGGTGCTGTGGTTTGCTGTTTCTCCAGATGAGCAGATTATTATATATAGAGAGTTGTATACTTCTAAAGTCCTTGCCACAGATTTGGCAGATATGATATTGGATGCTGAAGCTGATGATGGAAATATTAAGTATGGGGTTTTGGATAGTTCTCTTTGGCACAAACGTGGCGATACTGGTCCTTCTTTGGCTGAACAGATGATTATGAAGGGATGCCGATTTAGACCATCAGATAGAAGTAAAGGCAGTCGTGTATCAGGAAAGAATGAAATACATAGACGATTACAGGTAGATGAGTTTACAGAGCAACCAAGATTAGTATTCTTTAACACTTGTACTCACATGGTATCACAATTACCTGCATTACCATTGGATAAAAAGAATCCTGAAGATGTAGACACAAGAGCAGAAGACCACTTGTATGATGCACTAAGATATGGTATAATGTCAAGACCAAGGTTTAGTATATTTGACTATGACCCTATGGGCAGACCAAGTAGTAATATGCCAATGGCAGATGCTACATTCGGATATTAAGGATATAACATGGCAGAAAAAGATGAAGTAACACTAGACGATGATTCCATAGCATTAGAAGATGTAGAGGAATCAGTAGTCGGTGATGTTAACGTAAGTGGTATTATACCTTTTATCATGGATAGATACCAACGTGCCGAAGACTATCGTAACAATGATGAAGAACGATGGTTAAGGTCTTATAGAAACTATAGGGGGTTATACGGAAGTGATGTTCAATTTACTGAAGCAGAAAAGTCAAGAGTATTTATTAAAGTTACCAAGACAAAAACTCTCGCAGCTTATGGACAAATTGTTGATGTACTATTTGCAGGGAACAAGTTTCCTATTAGCGTTGAGCCGACAGTCTTACCTGAAGGTGTCGCAGGGGATGTCAACTTTGACCCAAAAAAGCCTGAACAGCTTAAAGGAGAAACTTCGTTGTCTTCGCCTTATGGGTTTAAGGGTGATGGCATGGACTTACCGAAAGGTGCTACTGAAAAAACATTGGCAGAAAGGTTGGGTCCTTTACAAGACAAGTTGGGAGAAATTGAAGGCTTGGAAGAAGGGGTAGGTAAAACACCTACTGCTATTACATTTAGTCCTGCTATGGTAGCTGCTAAGTCTATGGAAAAACAAATCATGGACCAACTACAAGAGTCAGGTGCAAGTAAACAATTAAGAAGCACAGCATTTGAGATGGCATTATTCGGAACAGGAGTAATGAAAGGACCTTTTGCTGTAGACAAAGAATATCCTAATTGGGATGAAGAGGGTAACTACAGTCCTATATTTAAGACTGTACCATCTACATCACACGTATCAGTATGGAACTTCTTTCCTGACCCTGATGCTGCTAACATGGATGAAGCACAGTTTGTAATTGAAAGACATAAGATGTCTAGAACACAATTACGTGGATTAAAGAAGAGACCTTACTTTCGTTCTAATGTAATTGATGAGGTAATTGCATCAGGTGAGAACTATGATAAAAAGTATTGGGAAGATGATTTATCTGACTATGCAGCAGATTATGGAATAGAAAGATTTGAAGTATTAGAATATTGGGGAATGTGTGACGTTGATATGCTTGAGGAGAATGGTGTAGATATACCTAAAGACCTCAAGGAGTTTGACGAGCTACAAGCGAACATATGGATTAGTAATGGTAAGTTAATAAGAATGGTTCTTAATCCTTTCAAACCTGCCACTATACCTTACATGGCAGCTCCATATGAGTTGAATCCATATTCCTTCTTTGGTGTAGGTTTAGCTGAAAACATGGATGATACACAGACACTTATGAATGGTTTTATGAGAATGTCTGTAGACAATGCAGTGTTATCAGGTAACTTGCTTATAGAGGTAGATGAAACAAACCTAGTTCCGGGGCAAGACTTATCTGTATATCCGGGCAAAGTGTTTAGAAGACAAGGTGGTGCTCCGGGTCAAGCTATCTTTGGTACAAAGTTTCCTAACGTATCAAATGAGAACTTACAGCTATTTGACAAGGCTAGACAACTTGCAGATGAAAGCACAGGCTTTCCATCCTTTGCACACGGACAGACAGGTGTACAAGGTGTAGGTAGAACTGCATCAGGCATATCAATGCTTATGAACGCTGCGGCAGGTAGTATTAAGACTGTTATTAAGAACGTAGATGATTACCTACTCAAGCCACTAGGCGAGGGTATGTTCCGTTTTAATATGCAGTTTAACTTTGACAAAGATATAAAAGGTGACTTAGAGGTACAGGCTAGAGGTACAGAAAGTCTCATGGCTAACGAAGTACGTAGTCAGAGATTAATGTCCTTCTTACAAGTGGCATCTAATCCTGCACTAGCTCCGTTTGCTAAGTTTCCATATATTATTAGAGAGATAGCAAAGTCTATGGAACTTGACCCTGAAAAGGTAACTAATAACATGGATGAAGCAGCAGTACAGGCAGAGATACTAAAAGGTATGCAAGGTCCTATGGCTGAACAACCACAACAAGGACAACCTCAACAGGCAGGTCAACCACCTGTCGGTGCTAACCCATTAGACCCCACAGGAGCAGGTGGTGGTAACATAGGTACAGGACAAGCTCCTATACCAAACGAGCAAGGATTTTCAGGAAATGATGGACAAGCAGGTGCTGCAGCAAATCAAGCCGCTAGTGAACAACCTCAAGCTACTGAACAGCTTCAATGATTACATTGATGAGTTAGTGAAGCAACAACATAAGATACTAGAACAAGCTAGTGATACAACTACTCTACATAGGTCTCAAGGAGCAATAGCTACTTTGAATAAACTTAAATTACTAAGGGATGAAGTAAATGGCATTAAGTAAACAAATGGAAATGTTTGAAGATGGTGGTCTCAAAGATGAAGGTGGTATGACTGATGAAGTATCAGGCAACGATGTACCATCAGGCTCTACACGAGAAGAAGTGAGAGATGATATACCTGCACAGTTAAGTGAAGGAGAGTTTGTATTCCCTGCTGATGTGGTTAGGTACATAGGTCTTGCAAAGTTAATGCAATTACGACAAGAAGCTAAACAAGGACTAAAGCAAATGGAAGCTATGGGTCAGATGGGTAATTCAGATGAAGCTACTATGGCTGATGATTTACCTTTTGATGAAACAGACCTTGACATTGAAGACGATTTAGAGTATAATAGAGGTGGGGTAATTGAAGCACAACAAGGTACATATGTAGCTCCTACTATACCTATAGGTAGACAACCTTTAGGAACAAATCCAATGGGTAATCCAACTCAAATAATGCCACAACAAGTAGCAAGTGGAGTTTCCGGTGCTTCACGTGGAACACCTTATGTACCAAATGTGGGTAATGTATATGGAGCAGGTGCAACACCATATGCTCCTGTATCATATCAAGACTTCTTAGGACCTAGTGCAGGTGGAGCACCTAAGACAGAAAGTGTTAGATACTTTAATGAAGCAACAGGTCAGACACGTATGATACCTCATATAGTAAATGCCGATGGTTCAAGAGGTGCAACGCTGTATCCTATACCTGAAGGTTTTGTTATACAAGAAGAAGCACCTAAAGAAGAAGCCAAGAAGAGTCAAGTAGCATCAGCTAAAGTAAAGCCTGTGGATACAGGTAACGACAGTAGCGACCAAGAAGAAAGAGAACGTGAAGAAGCTATGTATGGTCGTGGTGCAGGAAGGGTATCATTAGGTGGTACAATAGCAGATAGAACTACAATGGTTGGCACAGGAGTAAAATCTAGGCAGTTAAAAGGTAGCGTAATTGGCTCTACTACATTTGGAATAGGCTACGATTTTCCGGGTGGTATACTTCCGGGAATAGCTGCTATAAAAGCTATAACAGCAGGTACAGGTAATCTTCCTGATGGTGCTACAGGTAAGTTTACATTAGATGGTATTACTATAACTAAATCTGCTAAAGTTACTAATGCTATAATTAAAAATCCTAGAGGTCCAGAAGCTACAGCTATAATAGAACAAAATAAAAATATGAGAGCGGCTGTGGCAGAACTTATACAGGATTATAATATTACAAATAATGATGCAAGAGATATAGTTGAAGGTTTAGCTAAAGATAATCCAAATATTAATCAAAAAGATAAAATGGTAGATGTTATAGACAAAAACATTAGAGAAGGTAATATTACAACAGAACAGTTTGTTGACTTGGGAGATATTCCATTTAATGAATATCAAAGTGCCGCTATTGATAAGGAAGATAGAGAAAGAGCAGATGTAGAACAAAAAGCGGCTGAAAAAGCTACTGGAATGACTTACGCACAGCTAGTTGAACAAACAGGTGGAGATGATAACAATAATAGTTTTGATGACAGTGACTATGGTGGATTTGATTCTTCTGACCCCGGAGATATGGATGGGTCAAATTTTGATTTTAATGCAGGTGGACTAGCAGGTAAAAAGAAAACACTTAAACCTAAGAAGATGAAGCGAGGTGGATTAGCTTCACGTTAATAATCCACAATTAAAGGCTACTTATCCCCCAACAATAATTGGCTACGATAACCCCAAGGAGAAGACAAATGGCTGAAGAAGCTACAAAGAC
>Ga0208545_1001137_pt1 | contig 11991 bp, 13 predicted proteins | sample DEB08_DNA_12_FD_185498 | JGI IMG/M metagenome (GOLD analysis project Ga0208545, IMG submission 185498) | Aqueous microbial communities from the Delaware River and Bay under freshwater to marine salinity gradient to study organic matter... | ecosystem: Environmental > Aquatic > Marine > Coastal ... | reverse complement strand
CTCCATTTTCTTTTTATAAACTATATGTATAAACTATTTTGTAAGATGTGACCACGACACTGGGAAAAGTGGGGAGATTAACTTCCCAATTGCTTTCGCATATTCTCGCACTTCATGTTGTGCATGGGTGTCGATTCGTTGTTTGTAGAATCGAGCATAAGCAGCAAGCGAACCAGTCCAGTACCACTCAGTGTACATTCCTTGTGGTAGTGCGAACCGTGCTTGCTCTGGTGCTACTTTGTTGCGAAGAAGTTCATTGTATGTGTACATCGCAAGACGCATCACATTATCGAAGTTCTTCTCTGCTTCAGGATGAATCGTAATGAAGTCACTACTCCCCTGCTTTGCACCATCTGTAGGTTCTCCTCTCCATGCTGGATAGTAGAACTCTGGTTCAAACGAAACATAACGGCGAGAGATCTCATTCTCCACGAAACCTTGTTTGTGCTTGAACATTTGTGTGCGAATCGACACAGGCGCCTTGACACGCAGAGTAATCTGTGGATGTGCGAACGGAGTCCAGTGTTGATGAGTCGCCAGATACTTCAGCAACTTACCATCACGCACAGATAACTTCCTCACATCCTCTGGGTGGTACGAGGATCCACTCTCACGCAGTCTTTCCACTGCTTCCTCATCGATCTCCCACTCAGTATCCTTTGAGAACGAAACCCGTGCGGCGTTACATACCGTGAGATCCGAACCCATGTGATCTACCAGATCGACATAACCTTTATCTAATACTTTCTCTTGCATACTATACTTTTCTCCATCGATTGAGTCTCATTGTTGCTTCTAAACCAGAAACCGCATTGTCATCCATAATCTTTTTGATTTCTTTTGGTGTCATTCGATACACCATGTCATTGATATCCTTGTCCTTGATACCATTCGGCCAAATACACACTGTCTTTCCCTGCTTGATCAGGTTCTCATTGAACTTCACAATCTGGGGATTGCGTGGTTCGTTGTCAAGAACATAAACCATATCAGTGTTTGCAAATCGAGCAGGTTCATTCTCCACCGAGGCGGCACCCACCATCGCCACCGTGTTGTCGATGAACAAACTGTCTAGCGGTCCTTCCACGACATACACACGCTTCTTTGGGTTCGCACGCCACATACCATACCAGAGTCGTTCGATAGACTTGTCCGACTTCACGGTGATGTAACGTAGTGTAGTGCGGGCATTATATTCATCTTTCATTGACAACGATCGACCCTGAACTGCAACTACATTATCCTTCTTGTCGAAGAAAGGAATGACGAGTCGTGGTTCTGGTCCAGTTGTCTTTGAGGGATTGAATTCTGGATCCACCAACTTCATGTAAGCATAGAAGTTTTCTGTGAAGTACAACATACTGTAGAACTTCTTCGGAATCCTACGCATCTCCACAAACTGTCGGCAGATGTGATCTTCAGGAAGATCCTTCACGCACTTAAGAGGTTTAAGCAGATCGTGCTTTGGTTTGAACTTTGGTTTGCTAAATATCATCTCCGTCCTCTTCACATTATTTGATTTACCACTTTTAAACTGCTCCATGGCATACTCTTTACACATAGACGGATCAACCTCTTTCATGAAGTTGTAGATGTTTGATCCAAAACCACAGTTGAAACACTTGAAGAAGAAGTTGTTCTGCTTCTCGTAGAAGAACCCTCTGGCCTTAGTCTTGTTCTTCTGTGAGTCACCACAGATAGGACAACGACATTGTGCTAGGTTTCCCTTCTTCCAAGCGAACCGATCGAGTTTACCTGAAACTAAATTAATGAACTTTTTATCTATGTAAGATGTCATATCGTCCAGTCATTCACTGTCTTCGACTTAAACTTACTGTCGAAGTTGCTCCCATCAAACCCACTACCGTAGCCGTTACCTTCTTCTTGATTAGAATCAACCAGTGCTTGTTCATCAACACTAGAGTCTGCCAGTTTCATCTTGGCACGATTAATATCAAGAATAAACTTCCTGTTCACTGCTGTATCATTATACCTGTTCTTCAACTGCTTTACAAGTACCTGATTCAATTCATCCAACTCTTCTGTCGCAATCAACGCGATCATGAAGTCGGCAGTGGCTGGAAGTCCGAACGACTCGGATGTATCTTCAAGTCCAAAGTCAGAGTTTGTAAACCCACTTCGATTCACCTGAGTGGCGGAGAAAATGGGAACGTTCTGCTCCACGGCAAGACCACGGAGTTCTTCGGCGATTGACTTGATGATTGTGTAGGAGTTTGCACCACCATTTGCCTTAATGCGACTGGAGGCACAGATGTTGAGGTAATCAATAAAGATGATATCAGGAGTGAACTGCTTCTTCAATTTAAGTTCTTCAATGAGAATACGAAAGTGATTCGCATTCGCTGTAGCAGTTGGATACTCCTTGATGATCAACTTCCCACTGATTCCTCTAGTGGCGTTCTGTAGTTTCTTCTGATACATTTCGTAGGGAAGATCCTTGAGATCATCAAGTGTGATGTCCATAAGATTAGCGTCGATTCTCTCCGCAATCTTTTCTTCGGCCATCTCACAGGTGATGTACAGAACGTTTTTATTTTGTGACAGACACGCTGCGGCGTGGTGACACATGAACAGAGACTTACCAACACCAGTACCAGCCATGATGATGTTCAACGTCTTGGCTGGAGTACCACCCTTGGTAATCATGTTCATAAACTCTAAATCGAACGCAATCTTGCTTTCTACTTTGTGGTAGAATTCGTATCTTTCGTCGGCGTCTTCGATGTAGTCGTGTCCGATGTGGGTGTCGAACGAGACTGCGAGGGCGTCGGATAGGATGCTTGGGATTGCATTCTCTGTCTTTGATTTCGATTTGCCGTCAATGATGTGGATCGATTCCATGATCGCATTGTATACCGCCTTGTCTTTACAGAATTTTTCAGTTTGATCGACCAGCCAATTGAGTTTATCTGACTCAACGGCCTTCGTGTAGGAACTCATCTCTTGTTGAATGGATTTGAACTCATCGTCGTTCAGATCTTTTCGCTCATTCAACGAAATTTCAATCGCTTCTTTTGTCGGTGGTAGATTATATAGACTGAAGAACTCCTTGATCTCCGAATATACAATCCCATGAGTTCGATCATGAAAGAACTCCTTACTTAAGTAGGGGAGAACTTTACGAGTGAACTCTTCATTGTAGATTAGATTTTCTAGAACCAAACTTTCAATCGTCTTCATACTTTTTGATTTCACCTTCACTCAAAATGGATGCCAGTATATCACCAGCAACCTCTGTAAACTCTTCATCGACAACTTCGATTGGTGAGTCGAGTATAGTATAGTCGAAACTCAACCGAAGTCTATCATTTTCTTCATCTTCTTCAAGGGAAACAGCACCGAACTGAAAGTCGGTGCCTTTGTATTTCCCTTCAGATACAGTGATAATATCTGTTTCACTCAGATCCATCTTGGACCTCTGGTGTTTCTACCACTTCTTCGCCTCCACCATACTTAAACTCCTTGGCGACGGCGACTTCGAGTTGCGCCATGACATCATCAGTGAAATACTTTTCGGCATCTCGATACAAGGCCTTCTCGAACACCTTAGTTCCACATGGAAGTTCGATCCGTGTCGAAACCTTCTTGAAGATTTCATACTTGAGTGCGATCTCAACCAGACCATAGTATGGGTGTAGACCTTCATCATAGTTTAGAATCACATCAACCATAGAGTTTTCTTTGGTGACTCGACCCTTGAACAACTTACAATGAACAATGTTACCGATGACATCGGTTCCTTCTTTCACCTTCTTCTTGGAGAGGTAGACAATGGTAGAAGCGGCGTACTTCAGACCAGACCCACCACCCATCTCCTTCTGTGGGAACATGGAACCAACAACGTCATAGGTGTGGTTGGTCATGATCATCGGGATGTTTGCTCGACCAAGTTTCAGAGTCAGGACGCGGAATGTTGCCTTGACAATCTGGGCGCGAGTCATGTCCTTGGTGGTCTTACCCTCTGCGGTATCAGTCATTTCCTTATTGGTAGAAAGCATACCAAGCGAATCAAGAACGATAAGCATAGGCTTACGATCCTTCTTCTTTAGTTCGAGGTAGTTGTCAACCACCGTGATGGCTTGATGTCGAAACTCTTCAACAGTTGACACAGGAAACACTGCAACTCGATTTGGATCACAACCACGATCCTTAAACATATCTGAAGTTACGGCTTGTTCGGTATCAAAATAAAGAACAACACCATCAGGACGATCACGAAGAAACTTATGTACAATCCCCATTGTGAAATACGTCTTACCAGTTGCAGACTCCCCTGCGATAGCCATAATCTTATTATCAGGCATACCACCATAAAGGGAACCAGATAGAAGAGCGTTAAAAGAATAAGAACCAGTATCACAGAATCCATTGATGTCACTTCCCTCTAGCCCATCACTCACGATGGACGCATATTCATTACCAGTGTTTGAAATAATGTCATTTAAAAAACTCATGTATTCTCCTTAACCGAATAGACTTTCTAGTGTGTTTCGTTCTTCTGCTGACCATCCGATGACAGTCAGGATGTTCGACAAAGGATCTAGGAAACCCTTGTCGAACTGTGTAGTATAATCGACAAACCTGTTCAAGTCAAACTCTTTCGGAAGAGATGACGGAAATGCCACGACGCGATCACCGATGTGGTTTGGAACCTTGAGGTAAACAAACTTGATCTTGTCTCCCTCTTGGATGATTGGATACTTCTTCTCAAGTTTCTTCTTCTTGAGATAATGATTATATAGAAGAGATCCCTTCACGCCGATTGGAGTTGACTTGCGATAGATGTGAGTCGCGTCAGTGTAGTTGCCAAGGTTGTTGACGCCTCTCGGGAAAGCAACAGTCTCCACATCGAGTTTGTTGAACTCGGTTCGGAAGTCGGCGATGTATTGTTGCATCGTCTCTTCGTCATCATACATGATGATCTTGATGGCTTCCTTGAGTCGATCACGAATAATCTGTGGTGTAGAGGATCGAGTCGTTTCGATACCCATGATTTTCATCTTGGGTGTTTCGTAACGAACACCTTCCGAGTCGATCACATTGAGCATATACCGCTTCTTGGCAGTCCAGATACCCTTGTCCGAGATGACTTCTCGATCCATCACCATCTTGTTTTCATAGGCGTTCATCAACTCCGAGAGTTCATCATACTTTTTCTTGATGAAAGGAAGTATGATCTCCTTCGAACTCTTGTCGAGGAAGTTCGTGATCTTGTCCTTATCATCGCAGTCAGGGAGAACCCGATCCACAAGATTACCAAGGCGCAGATAAACAGAATCGGTGTCAGATGCCACAACATAATCATAGTTTTCAGTGTCCAATGTTTTGTTTAGGAACAAGTTAAGTTCGTTCATAATCCAACGAATACTCAACTGTCCAGACAGAGTGATAGACTCTGCCATCTCTGTCGAGTAGTAACGAAAGTATTGATTACCAATCGCACCGTAAGCACTGTTCAACTGAATCTTACGAACCTGCTGAAAGTTATGGAACTTGGCAATCTGATAGTCTAGATCCCTGTTCGTGGGATCTTTCTCCTTCTGCTTCTGACACTCGATCATCTTCTTCTTGAACTCTTTGCGTTCTGCATACATCTTGTTCATCAGCGAGGGCAAGAAACCCTTGGCATCAGTGCGGAACGTATTACCTGTAGCAGCAACAGAAAGATTCTTTGACTTGTGCTTCTCGATGTAGGCCAGTGTCTCAGGAGTCTTGTCGAGAATCTTGTCAACATCAAGTCCACGCCAGATACCGTCGTCGGTAAGCGTCTCGGGACTGATGTTGTACATCTCGATCAAGTGAGGATAGAGTGAGTTGAGGTCAAACGACACAACCCAATCGTGCATACCAGTGATTGGTTCCTTGACATACGCACCAGCATACTGATCGGTTTTCTTACCGATAGTCTTCGGAGGAATCACGATGTTCTGCTCACGCAGATAGTGATAGATGATTGCGTCCCACGTTCGCACCTGTGAGAATACATCCTCGAAGTTAACCTTGGCAGAGTAAGCAAGTGCCAAGGAGAGTTCGATCAGTTTGAGTTTCTCTTCGAGTTGCTGAACCAGTTCAACGTCAACGATGTTGTACTCGATGAACTTCTGAAAGTCTTTCTTGTAGAACTCGCGGATAGAATCGTGTTCCGCATAGGACAACTTCTTCTTACCGAGTTCGACAAAGGCAATATGGTCGAGACGATACGACTCTTGGTTCACATAGGTGAAGGTCTTGTAGAGGTCGAGGTAGTCGATAACGGCAACACCATTGATATGAAACGCCGTCTGATCACGACCCATCTTCGTAACAGTCTTCTCCTTGATCTTGTTCCACGGAGAGATCTTCTTCGCTTCGTCTTCACCAAGCACTCGCTTGATACGATTGATTAGGTAAGGAGTGTCGAAGAACTTGACATTCCAACCAGTCACAATGTCGGGGAAGTCTTGCTGCCAGTGGTAGATGAAACGCTGAAGCATCTCCTCCTCAGTGAAGGCAGTATGAACCGTGATGTCTTCACGATCAGTTTCAAACTCACCGAGACAGAACACATTCATCTTGCCTCGCATCAGCATACTGATAGCGATCACCTTCTCTTCGGGATTATCTACCTGTGGGAATCCATACTCACACTCGGTTTCGATGTCGATATTTGCCACACCGATCTGCGACATATCATACTCGATCTCATCAGGGAACTTGTCCGCAATGAAAGGATAGATGTAGTCCGTGTTGCCGAAGATGCGAAACCCATTGATGTGCTTGTACTTCTCCACGAACTCTCGGCAGTCATGAATGGTGCCAGGTTGAACTGGCTCCAAACGATGACCGTCGAGAGAACGATGGATGGATGTATCGCTGGTGCTAGGCACAAACAGGGTAGGATGATACTCTACCCTGTCTGTGATTTGCTTTCCGTTTTCATACCCGCGATACAGAACATTCTTGCCGTAAACACAAACGCTTGTGTAGAATCTACTCATTCAGGAGGACTTCCTTGCTCACCATGGCTCCGTCTTTGTCCTCAAGATAGGCAGAGAGAAGAACCATGTAGTTGATTACGTCTACTATTGTATCATTAAATGATTCATTTTCAACATGCATCTTCCCACAATCAATAAAAGATGAGAGACGGCTCATCTTGTCCGTGATGCGAGTGAGAAATCCTTGCTCGGTAGTACAAATGCCCATAGCCTCTACGCGAGTGAAGTTAGCAAAAGGCTCATTACCATGATCGCCCGCATAGTCTCGGTTCTTCAGAGACATGAGTTCTCTTGCCTGATTACAGATTTCGGCATGATAGATTAAAAGTTCATCGCGTGTCATATTATACTCCTGTAGATCCAAAGCCACCGACGCGGTTGGTCTTTTGTGATTCTGGTGTTGCTTCTGTGTAGGTGACATATCTAACATGTCTAGCATATTCAATGATCTCGACCTGAGCGATACGATCGCCGTGGGTAATCTTGAATGGTGTGTTTGTGGTATTGTGAAGTGGAACGAAAACTTCCTGACAATAGTCAGAGTCAATGACACCTTCTGCATTGATCAAAGTAATTCCAGTCTTCACTGCCAGTCCTGATCTTGGATGCAGACGGGCAGAGAAACCGATGGGAATATCCATTACCATACCAGTCGGAATCAAAGCACGACACTTTGGATTCAAAGTGAATGTACAGATAGGAACATCACTGTCGAACACCACATCAGGCATGGTGGTATGTGGTTGGTTATATCCATCATACCACTTGATCTCACGAATCAATGGTGCAACATCTTCGGGAGTGACGGGTCCACGCAAATGAGCATGGATGTCGTAACAAGCAGCCTCATGGCTGCCCAGTTTCAGTTCAAGTGTATTAGGATACAACTTGTGGATCTTCATCGTCTCGGACATAGTATCTCCATAAAGTAAAAAGTCATACAGAAGTATAACCTGTCAAATTCAAATGTCAAGTATTTTATTTAGACTCGTCGCCAGACGATTGGATTCTGGTTTACCTTCTGAAATGATCTTCCCGAAACTTCAACCACATCACCAGTATTACCAGAACTTAAAGATAAATCTCCAGTATCACCTAAAAATACGGGAGTTGCTCTCTGAACAAAGTTACCACCAACAGGAGTACCCATATCGTTTTTATATAACCAAACAGGCGAGTCATCATAAGCACGAAAATCACCAGACAAACCATTAACAAATTTTGGATCCACTACACGGTTAGGTCCAAACCCTGTACCACCTGAAACATAAGAGGGAACATCTTCGGTTGTATTGTTCCAAAATATATTATTCATAAACGAAGTCATTTTTAACGCAGGTTCTCCATTAAAATAAAGTGGTTGTCCATTAAAAATAAATACGTTTCCATCGATTTTTCTTCCGTATGTAGAATTACCATAATCAGTATCGCTGTAATAGGCATTTTCTAGTTCTAGTACGCGACCTTCATTACCTATGAATATGCAACGTGATATTTCATCTCTGGTATCTTCATTTGAAGCGTGAAGATTTATTAACTTTGAACTACTGTCATAACCATTTCTCAAAAATACACAGTTCTCCATCAAAGCACCTTGACCATTCAATGTTAGAGACGCAAGAACATATGATGTCCCTGATACTGTATTGTTTTCTTCAAACCAACAGTTTCTCATGTCAAAAACTGATCCGCGGCCGCTGTGGGTCACTGTATAACTACTACTAATGAGACCCCTACTGCTATCAAAACCCTGATTGCCTTTAAACTTACAATTATTGTAGAAGTATTGACCACCATAGTTACCAAGTCCTACCAACCCATTGTTAACTTTATTATCAATCCATTCACAGTTTTTAAATCTAAATCCACCAAATTTGTTATCATATGAACTTGAAAATATCCAGTCAGGATTACTATTCGTGTCTTTGTCTGCGTCTTTCCATCTTATGTTTTGCCATAATACAGAGTTGTTCAACATGTTCCCAGAAAGAAAACCATACAACCAATGGTTGTATGTAAACCCAGACAAATCAAAGTCAAAGAAAACATCTTCATAAACATTTCCATCTGCACTCATTCCTCGTACCGTGAATTCTCCACCAGAATCAGTAAAACAATAATCAAGAGAAGTGTCAGTTCCGTTAGTGCTGTATGGACCTGTATATGCAGTGCCTTCATTAACTAAAAACAAAGCAGCATTGCGTCTGTCTCCAGCAGAGACACCAGTAAAACACAACTCATCAACAGCGTTCTGCCAAGTTTTCCATGCGGTGGAAAAACTTTTGCCGTCGTTTGAATCGTCACCGTTTACTGGACGAACGTAATATACTTGTTCTTCTGCTATTGTCATTTATCATCCAAGAAGAGGTCGAACACATGGTTTCTGAATGACTGCCTGTGCTGTCATATCGAGATCGCCGAGTAGTGCGTCAAAGACTGCTGCGACTGCTTGGATGTCGGCACCACTAAGTCGAGAGACACCTTCTGCGTCTCTACCGTCTTCTACGATTTCATTAGGGTCATTTGGAAAATCTCCACTGAGTCCTGCCCACTTGATTGCAAAGTCGGCGCCTCTTGCATTCGAGGATCGAACATTTTCACACATCGGTCTAATGTACTCGTTTACAAATTTAATTGCTTCTGGGTCTGTAATAGCCATTTTAGTTAATCTCCTTAGAATATTTGTTGTTTACTATCTATGTATCAAATCTACACGTTTTTCCATACTCTGGGATTCTCTTGCACTAACTGAAATGAATTTCCACTTACATCCACAATGTCACCAACATCACCTGTACCAAGACTAAGAGAACCAGAGTCGATGGTGCCAAAAACTTTACCTAATGGACCTACCGCTGTTTCCCATACTCCAATGTTTGAAGTGGGACTTGCAGTGAGTGGAGCAAATCCAGAAGTGGTTCCTGCGGACTCATCGACGAAGATCGGATTTGAAGATGGAAGAACACCACCATAATAATCATCTGGATCAAAATTATTATCCATGTCAAAGTTACCAGAAACATTACCATGAAAGAAATTATTATAAAACTGAATAGTTTCTGTATCTTTCGTTGACTGAGTTCCCACAGCATAAGCAGGTGCATCCACAAAAACATTATTCACAATAACATGATCATCAATTGAAGTGGTTCGGTCTCCGATATACAACTGTGGGTTTGTTCCGTTTGATCCATAAAATAAACAATTTACAACTGCCTTGTGTCCATAGTGAGTATCTTGTACATGAGAATCTTTAAAAACGCAATTTATTAACCAGTGAGTAAATACACCACCACTATGTTTATATGGATCTGCGTTATTGAAGTAACAATAAACAAAATTTGGAGCGCCTCTATTAGACCCAGTATTATGAATACAATCTGTGAAATTACGAAAAGTACAATTTACATGAGTACCATAGTTATTTTGACTGTTTGTAGTGTTTGTAAGAAAAGACGCAACATCATTGCCTTCTGCATCACAGTTTAAAAAGTTATTATTAGTGCCAGTAGTAAAGTTAAGCAATCCACCAGAATAGTTTACGTTGAATTTAAAGTTAGTCCAATAAAATCTAGAAGGAGTTCCATTCATAAAATAATCAGACGAATTTGCTATCATGGGTTTCGATCCATCCTCAACAAAGGATCCGTTAGTACCCATAAATTTTACTTCATAACCACTAAGAACTGTTGTGTCTATACCCTCTTCACTATATGTAACACCAGTGTCTTTCACATAAACAAAAATGAAATCAGTTGTATTATCATAACCACCACCAGAAATTCCAGCAACTGCTTGCGAAAAACTATAGTGTGCAGATGCAGGTCCAGTACCACCATTTGCAGTACCACCAGACACATTGTCAACATAGTGTTTATATATTGCCATGATCTATGTCAACTCCTTTATAATATATATATCAACCTGTATAAACACTCATACTATTAGTTCCCCTAACCAATCGGCGATAGGAAAATTATACATGTCATGAGTAGTGCCTTCTGGGTATACCCATCTGCATGTTTCATACCAACCAGTGGTTACACCTTCTTGCACTCCAAGTAATGTTGTTTCTCTATTCCATTCGGCAGTAACACCATCAGCACTAAAGTAAATGTAGTAACTGTAAGTAGTTCCGCGTGGATAGTTATCAGGTTCTGGTATAATCATCATTCAAAACCCGTAATAGGCCACTCGGGCAGTTGACTCGTATCTTCTATAAAATATACCCACCATTCATCTCCTGCTTCTAGTTCGGTAAGTGCCCAACTTGGACCACCTACTGGCCAGTAGGTAGACCAACCAAAGAAAGCACTATTGTCTGGTACTGCACATTCATTAGAATTGGCTACTGTTTCTGTAGCATTTAACATATCAGAAACTGTTAGTTTATTTGTTCCATCTTTCTTACGATACTCAACAATCCATTCAGTGCTTGTGTTGTCTGTTTTCCATTCAGCAATGCTAGTGTATAGGTTACCAGCACCCGTTCCAGATGGACCTGTTTTTCCTCTTGGATCAAATGCTATTGAGTTCTGACCGAAGAACAGGAAACAAAGGCATCCATCTGTTCCAGACAGATAGGTTGAATCGTCATCAAAAGAACTCATTTTACCTTTAGCAATGAATACTTCGGCATCACCATTTAATATTCTAAGAGTAGCACCACCTGTTGGATTTGTACTATATCCACCACCACCATTTACACCATCGGCAGTACCACCATCACTATAGGAACCCTTTGCTTGAATGTAAAATACATCAGTAGCATACTGCATCAGTTCATGTCTTTGAAAGATAACTTCGGCAGTAGTACCATCATAGTACCAGACACCATTTGCTTCTGCACTCGCACCATCTACTTTAGTAAAGAACTGTGAAACTCTTGGTGCAGCACCTTCAAATTTTACATAAGGTTCTACTGCCATATTAGTTTACTACCTCGATATAAAAGTCACCAGTTGCAGCAGATGATATCCAAGAAGCGTCTGGA
>Ga0208545_1001135_pt1 | contig 11993 bp, 22 predicted proteins | sample DEB08_DNA_12_FD_185498 | JGI IMG/M metagenome (GOLD analysis project Ga0208545, IMG submission 185498) | Aqueous microbial communities from the Delaware River and Bay under freshwater to marine salinity gradient to study organic matter... | ecosystem: Environmental > Aquatic > Marine > Coastal ... | reverse complement strand
AGTAAAAGCCAGTGTAGTGCCCACACATGTGTACGCGACTCCGGGATCTTGGACAACATTCTCCACAACCACACGAAGTGCGTTGTTGTTACCTGCTTTAGACAATGTAAAATCTGTTGTAGAGCCATCACCACTAAAAGTATCTTTCGTGGTGCTTGTGTATGCTACGGCTGGTTCGTTACCTAAATATGGCATCTATACACTCCTATGCAGCAATCTCTAGAATACTCAATATAGCATCGACTGACGAGGCTGTGTCCGATACAACTTTAATCTGATCGTTATGCTCCATAACAATCTTCTGATCCCCACCAATTGGAATCAACGCACCCCCGCTTGGGATTGGTGCATCTTTAATAATATGGATTGTATCGCCAGCTTGCGTATTCAAAGTAACCGTTACAGTTATTTGAGAAGCCGTTACATTAGCCAGAGCCAAACCAATTGCTGTAGTCTGAACATCTAGTAAAACTTGATAGCCGCCAATCGCTGTAGCCGTGGTGCCTATGCTTGCTGAAATCTTTCGTTTGAAGGTATTTGTTGCCATCTAACTATCCTAACGCAATTGAAAGTGCGACAGCAGTACCCGCCGCGTCTACATTTAAACCTGTCTGGGCTTTGCCTTGTGCAGTAGCATCTGCCATGCTCAAATCAGTAAGCCCTGTCGCAATGCCGCCTGTAATCTCAGGATTAGACATCGCCAGAGTATCACTTAAACTTACCACATTTGCTCCTGATCCGCCACCATCACCAAAAACAATGCTTACTTTGCCTGTTCCCGGAATTGTAACGTTGGTTCCGCTGCCCTGTGTAACAATTATGTTTCTATCAGCAGTTAGTGAATTTTTAAAGATAAAAAACGCCTGAGTTGTATTTGGCGCTATCGTTAATGTTACATCTGCACCAAGGTCTGAACCTGCATCTACGAACTGAACAACACGGTACATACCGTCTGATGCGTTGCTCGATCCAGAAGATGGAGAGCTTGGACGCACTGTCAATGTATGTGTTGTGCCTGATACGGTAACGCTTTTGTATCCAGCTAACCGATCAAATATATCAAAGTTGTGATTTGTCGTTGTACCCCATGTACCAGATTGTTCACCAGTACCCGGTTTTTCAATCGCAAAGTTTGTTGTAAAACTACTCGCCATGTATTTCTCCTACGCTACGTCTTTCCATGTTGGGGCTTGTAAACGATCTCCCGGCACAAATCCACCGGGCGCTCCTTCAGGCGCTCTATAAGCGGGACTAGATAACGGATCTCCCGGTTGAGTGCCCGGAACAGGAGGCTGAAAATTAGGGGTTTGGACCGGAATAATCTGATCAAATACTCTAACATCTCCAATATCTCCTGTCGATTCAACGCCCGTTACAATGGCATCCGCATTCGCTTGTACGATTACAGTACCAACATTTGTGCTACTAGACAATCCCGTTGTTAAAAACTCTACAGAAATACCCGCAACAACGGTGCCGACTTGACCCGTTGCTGAAGTAAGTTTTGTAGATATAGAAACATTCGCAGCCGCATCAACAGTGACCGTACCTACCGCGCCAGTGCTTGTTTCACCTGTCGTAACAACATTACCAACGCCATCTATTGTGACAGACCCTACGCCGCCTGTGGCAGCGATACCTGTCTGTGGTACGTTCGCTGCACCCTGCACAGTAACTGAATTTAGCGCACCAGTACCCGCAGAACCTGTAACTCCTACGTCTGCATTCGCGGCAACGGTTACACTACCAACCGCACTTGTAGCAGAAATACCCGTTTCTGGGACAATTGCATCACCGCTAATCGTTGGTGATCCCACGGCTCCCGTTCCCGCAGAGCCAGAAGCAGCAACATTTGCTATACCTGTAACAGTGACTGAATCGACAGAACCTGTAGCCGTTGAACCTGTAACGCCCACATCTGCATTCGCCGCAACAACAACCGTGCCTACGGCTCCCGTACCAGCTATGCCTGTTTGTGGAACATTTGCGTCACCTGTCATGGTGACCGTGCCCACGGCTCCCGTTCCCGCAGAACCTGTAGCACCTACATCAGCCGAAGCCGCAACAACAACTGAACCAACCGCACCTGTTCCAGTAGAACCAGTAACGGATGTATTTGCTTCCGCTACAACCGAAACAGAGCCGACACCACCTGTAGCTGCCAACCCTGTCTCTGGAACATTAGCTTCCGCAACGACAGAAACAGAGCCAACCGCACCTGTTCCCGCCACTCCTGTAACAACAACAGGAAGGGATTCGCCCCAAGTCCCTTGGGACCATGTGCCTCGCGCCCAACCCGAAATTGCTACCATAGTACTACGCCTGTTTAGGCGATACGGATAATAGCGTTACTCGCGTCCGCTGTTGGGAACTGAATAGTAAAGTCACCAGCAGTCGATGTCTTATCGCCACCAAACGCCAACACAATTACCGCAGCATCAGATGCACTACTGTTGTATATCAATGCCCCGTTTGCTGTGACTGTAGCTGTTGAAAAAGTCAAATCAGCAAAGTCTGTAAAAGCGGTTGTACCACTACTTGTTGGATCTACCCGTGTTAGGTTAGCACCACCAGCGGTATAATTTGTGCCAGTAACTTCGTTTGTTGTAGCATAAGCTGTTGTCGCCGCACCTAATGTTGCAGATGAGGTGTAGAGAGCAAGCTTAAAAGTGCCGCCCCCTGAGTTTTTAAAGTTATGTACTCCATCAAGAAGCTCTTTCTTGAAAGAAGTACACATTGCTTGGGTGATCGCCATGTTATAATCTCCTTATTGCATCAGCCAGTTCTGGGTGCCCCGCATCTTTAAGGGCATTATACACGGTTGTGCGGTCACTGCGAATAGCTTCGCGCATATAAAATGCAACCACTTTTTCCATGTGCTTTTGGAACGCTTTTGCCTGATCTCTGATAGCGGGATGTGCCTTATCCGACACACTAATCAGTTTCTCAACGCAGCGTTCTGCGACTTCATCGGGAGTAAATCCTCGATTGTTAGTAGTTTGTACATTGACAATAGGATCGTCTGGTACTTCAAAGTTTAATTTAAACATTATTGTTTATTCCTTACAATTCTACCCACGCGATATTCTTGCGTAGTTTCTTTTGCCTCTCCCAGCATTTTAAGACCTTGTAATGACTCTGCAAACCTTTTGTCATACATTGCCATCATATCTTGCTCACCTTTCATAAATATATATGCTTCTACTAAAGAACCATATAACAAAGAAAGCTCTGCATTTTCACTTAGCCAAGATGTAGCTGTTCCTACACCAGAAGTTAAACTAGCAGGTCTAAACAAATACTGAACCTCTACATCGTAGTTTGCATCAGGCGTAGGTGCTAAAATAAAGTTACCTACATCAAATTGAGCATAGTATCTTGGCTTTCCAGTAGTAGTGGAATTAGGATTAAATGTTTCAATGTAAGATAAATCTTTAAATTCAAGAAATTCTTTTTCACCATTTGATGTTAAAGTTAACGAAAATGGAGCTAAGAAATCACTAGGCGCACCTAGATATTGATTGTTGGCTGACATCGCACCCTGTTGATTACGCATAAAAAGATTTAATTGCACACTTTTAAGTATGCGTTCTTCAGCCGCTCTAATAAAAATAGAAAGATTATTTACGAAAGTTGTTTCTGAATTTTCCGTATAATCTTGTATGGCTTGTTTTAAACTGTCGTATGTAAAACTCATGGTGTGTTCGCTTGGCCTCCCATACCTGAATGGTTGGTACAATAGTAATACAACGTTGGGGCACCTGATGCCACCGTTATTTTCGTGTACGCTCCAGCACTGCCCGGAGTTCCTGTTGTAGTCACTCCCGTGGTGTACGCTGAACCGCCGCCATGTGTACCGTTTGCAGTCGTGCTAAACCGTAAGGGATGCGAACTATTGCTTGAGTCGCTCTGATCAAACCAATAGGTGCTGCCTTCGTTTAATGTAAGTGTTGGAGATACAGATCCATCAATATAAAATTTATTACCTGTTCCATAAGAATTTGTGCCTGAAGCAACAGTAACAGCATAATTTGTTACATTTGATGCAACTGTTACGGAACCAACAGAAGATGTGGCGTTAAGACCTGTAGGCGCAGCAATTACATTTGCTGTTAAAACTGTCACAGATCCAACCGCAGAAGTGCTACTAGAACCAGTAACAGAAACGACTATTCCTTCCTCAACAGATACAGATCCAACAGAACCAGATAAAGAAGCAAAACCAGAAACAGCAACTGTTACAGAAGCAGGTAAAATAACGGTTACATCCCCAACTTCGCCAGTAGCCTCTGATCCTAAAGTCTTAGGAAAGAAAAGAGTAACAGTGCCAACTTGACCTGTCGCAACTAAATCATTTCCCTCAATTAAACCCGGAATGGGCTTAAATCCAACTGGATTAAATCCATATTGAAAAGATCTTTGGTTTACTAAATTTGTTTCTGGCCTAGCATTTCTTATAGCTTCTGGATCTGATACTTTACCAAAAGGCTCTAACTGAGGGTGCTTTTCTTCATATTCGTCTTTACCAACTAACAGGCCATTCCACTCTTTACGCATATCTTTTAGACGGTATCTGAACCCAGATCTGTCTGAAATGCCAAAAGCGTTCTTACCTGTTGCAAACCTAGACAATACGATAGTTCCTTAAACTTGGAGATATTTGAAACGAAGCTCTGTCTCTATCTTCATCTATCGCTCTACGAAATTCTTCTTCATAAACAGCCTTGAGCAATTGAACTCTTTCTGGCGCACGTTTTAAAGATATATAATAAGCTAAACCAGCAGCTAAACATGGATAAAACCTAAAAGGAACCTCCATTGTGTTTTTAGCTGTATCAGCATCATTTATTCTTGTTAGACAATCAAAGATTAAAACATCTGTATCATTCTCTGGCAAAGGCCATATTTTTAAATTTGGTGTTATTTGCCTATCCAAAAAGAACTGTGTGGGTCTTCCCTCAGTTGTTTTGGTGGGAATAGACAAAAACTCATCACGACTTACTCTATTAATACTAAAATCAGTACCGTCCCTGCGTATAACAACAGCTAAAATATCAATAACATCAGTATCTAAGCTATATTCGCCATCAGATTTTACTAATGATATTGTTCTTTGTTGTATAGTCCACTGATTTAAACCTCGATTAGCCCAATCTGCTAACATCAAATTAAGTGATCTTTTGGCTGTTTTTAGATCATATCCAGTTCTGGCTTCTAAGCCACAACGCTCAAAAGCCTCTTCAACGTAATCTGCTACGTCTAATTCAAAGTCTGTTGAGTTAGATACGGTCATTTCTCTTCCTCATTATAAAGGTTATCAAATATTCTATTGACATCTAGTGTATAGTCTAAATCACTTTTTGAATAGTGTATATGTTGTGAAGGTTTGAAATGTGGCGCTCCCTCACCAGTTTCAAACCAAGCAGGATGAGTAACCCTTACACGATTATTTGGTAGCGCAACAATATTACCCGTCCACTCTCCAGCATCTAAAAGCTGTAAAACATGGCTTTGTTTATGTTGTGCAGGATCATCTGCTATTTCTGATTCAGTGTAATCTACAGTAAACAAATATTTTGCAGGAAAAAATTCGCTATCTATTTTCGCCAACCAAGGACAAGGTGTAGCTCTGTCTATAACATAAACTGCATGATTATGTGATGAGCAATCCCAAGGTTGAGCGTCATATGTTTTCATTGGTTCAGGCCATTCTTCTAAAGGTATATCAGCTACCAAAGCAGTTATAGGCATTCTTGCCCACATTGCGCCGCCATGTACTGTATCCTCTTCCTCTCCCTCGGCCTCATTTCCAGTAAACATAACTTGGAAACTTAAACATCTATTTGGCATAGACGTAACACCAATGACCATAGCATGAAGAAATTCGCCGTGATAATCCTCATGGTTGTGAGTATATTCACGGCGAACCCATGCCTTAAAATAAGGAATGTTGCTGTATAAATAAGACATTATTTTGTTTTTACTATTTTATACCCTTTAGGAAGTGCTGCTTTTGCGGCTGCAAGAGATTTCTTACCACCAACGGCTCCACCTTTTTTCATCATTCTCATTCTTCCTCCAGCCGATCCGCCTTTGGACATTTTCTTAACTTTACCACCGTTTCGGTAGCCTTTTTTCTTCATAGCCATGATTATCTCCTTACGACTGACTAACAGCGCCTTTTGTGCGCTTTCTTTTATTTGCCATTACCATACCGCAACCTCTGGCAACAGCGGTTCCGGGTATCTTTTTACCCCTAAATTTTCTTTTAGATTGTGTCTCTGCAACACCGCCAAGGCTCATATTCCTAACCTTTGCTTTTTTTGTATTAGAAACAACGGTTTTACCTTTTGATCCTTCTGCTTTTTTCTTACGAGCAGTTTTGGCTCTTTCTGCTTTAGAAAGACTTTGAGCCTTTTTACGAGGCAAACATCGGTCAGGGTTCTTCTTATCTTTAGAAGTACCACACTTACCTTTTATAGAACCGTCAGTACCAATCCTAACCCAGTCCTGATTTACCCAATCTTTAAGCGCACCCATTACTTTTTCTTCTTTCCTTTAGCACCTTTAGCGTAGTTAGGATCTTTACAATATTTAGATGCTGCCATGTTTGCATATGCAGAAGGATATGTGTCAAAAGTACGTTTAGCCCACGCCTTACCAGCAGGACAAATCTTACTCCCTTTAGATTTTTTTGAAGCAGCGCCACCTTTTTTAAAGTAAGTTAAACCTTTTGGTATGCCTCTAAGCTTACCACCGGGCTTTGTAACTTGCTTGCTCATTTGACTTCTGGATATTGCCATATGTCTTCTCCATTTCAATCGTAATAAACTCTATCTGCGCAGCCATAACTTCAGTTCTTTTATCAACTGCAATAAGAGTTTCAGTAGCCCAAGCTGCCCAGTTATAAGAAACAGTGCCAATAATTCCTAGCGCGGCTATCGCAACACCAATTATTATCTGTTTTTCTAACATTTCCATCTCTTTCTAGCTTGACGTAAACGGCTATTTGGATCTTTTGCAGCTTTTGGAAACTTCTTCATTTGACCCGCAGATCTTGCGCAATAAGACTTACGCCTTTTAGCTGCGGTACTACCTTTTTTAACCTTGCCAGTTACAGCGGTTTTTAATTTAGATCCGGGATTTTTACGCCTGTAAGCAGCAACACCTGCTTTAGTCATTCCCGCCCCTTTTTTTGTGGGGCGGAAATTTTTTTTGTTTCTTGCAGGCATTTTGTCTCTTTTACGAGCCATCTTACACCTTTAAGACAAAAAGAGCGTCAGTTGATTACTACTTCCTGTAAACGCACTAATATACGCACCACTTGTGGCAAGTATTCCATCATCTGGAATGTTTATTTGATGATAGCCTGATGGAAATGTTTGCGTAATTAATGTATCTCCTGTCGCGCTTCCGTCTTTTATTGTAAACGCTCCTGCTGCAGCAGCATAAATTACAACTTGACGAATGCGTGAACGTGCGGGGCCAACAACAGCCGCAGCACTTCCTTGTGCATGATTAAATGCTTGTACTGGACCTGCCATACTAGCCTCCTATTACGCTAAGTTGTTATTTTGAGCGTATAAGATAGTAAAACGAACCAAACCCGCATTTGTTGCCGCTGACGCAGTTACAGTCAAACGTAAATCTTCTGTACCTGTGTCTTGCCAAGCAAGTGCAGCACCAGCTTGTGTTGTTGGGTAAACTCGACCTGCATCTGTCCCACTTGGGAAAGTGTTAAGAATTGTTGCTGGTCCACCCCCAGCACTGGTATCACCAATACTTAGGTTTGTTGCTCCACTTGCTGCTGTTATAATATCAATTACACAGTCAATAATTTGTGAGTTAGCTGGAATAACAACATCAGTAACTTGCGCTGCAAGTGCGCCGCCAGATAAATCTGCTGAAAATGTCTGAGACATTACAACTTGGCCTACGTTTGCAACGTCAGTTCCAACTGTTGTACCTGTTGTATTTTTAATTGTTCCGGCCTTTATCGGGCCTGAAAAAGTTGTAGTACCCATATCAATCTCCTGTCTGGGTTAAGTCAGTCACACCATGCGACTGTCAGGAATGATATCAGAATAACACATTATAATAAAAAAGAAAGGGGCAACCTAAGTCGCCCCTATAAGATTCAGAGAAATATATAACTTCTCTATATCATACTTTACGCTCCGGGTGAACCGAAAACACATCTTGGATCTGAGAACCCAAATGAATAACGCTCACGAGCTTTAAAACGCATGTTGCCAGTATCGAAGTCAGCTTCCATACCAGTAGACATCGCTGTACGCTCAAAATGCTTAAATCCATTAGGTGCATCAGTTTTGATGAAAAACGCATCTGGATCTGTTAAGAAGTGGTTAACAGTGTAACCCTCTGGTAACATACCCATGTTGCGAATTGCGTTAATGTCATTGTCCGCTGTGCCAACACGCATTGTTGATTCCAACAAACGATCTGCAACGAATTGCAGTTGTGGTGGAATAACCAATTTGGTGCCACGAAGAGCAATGATCATGTTGCGCTCATCAACGAATGTTGAGATGTCAATAAGAGCATTCTCAAGTGAAGTTTCGTTGAGATCCGCAGCAGTTGCAGGTTCATTACGGAAAGTACCGCCACCTGCCAGTGGGTGTGCTGTTGAACAAAGCTCAACTGCGTCACCGCCTGTAAAGTTTGCATCAAACGCATTGTTTAATACAGATGCAGCTTTAACCTGCTTTGTGTGCGCCATTGAACGAGCCAACGCACGAGTATAACGTGCGCCAAGACGATCATATAGATTGTCTTCAACAGCTTCTTCGGTTAACGCAAAAGCAAGCGCAACTGTTTCGTGTGAATAACGAGCAGTATACGCTTCATTTGCATTATCGAACTCTACACCAGAACCTTCGGATTTTGTGGGAGCATTCCCAAAACCTACAAGCATTACCTCTTCTTCAAAGGCTCGATCTGATGACTCTGTGTCATAAATCTCTGCATGTTGGTTTTCATAACGATCATATTCCATTCCGAACAGAGCGTTAAGACCCGGTTCTAGCTCCTTGACGAGTTGTGAACGTGAAATAGCCATAACTCAATCTCCTTACGCTAGACCTACAGTGCCAGCACTGAACAGGTGGTTGTTGATTTTTACGATCACATTAGTGTTCGCGGTGGCAGTATCGCTATTCTCAGGATCTTGAGAAATGTCGATAGCTTTAAGTGGAAGACCAGCGGTAGTATTACCTGTGGTGACATCTAGCTCAGTGCGAGAATTACCACTTACGGTACTTCCTGCCGTTGCATCAACAATGTCAAAGTTTCCAAACAAGTCAGTTACAGGCATAGCTGCATCTGCTTGAATTTCGAAAAGCGCACTTGGGTCATCTATGACATTTGCAAAAATGTCTGTCCCAGTTGCGTTTGCAGGCCAATAGTTAGAGAAAATAATCTCTCCACTAGCGTCTACATATGAACAGCCGTTAAATACGCCCAAAATCAGAGCAGTACCACCTGCTGGGGCACGAGTAATTGTTCCAGTAGTAGCGACTAAAACTAAGTCACCTTGGAAAATACTTGTGTTATACCCAGAAGCAATACGATAACGATTTTGTCTCTGCGAGCTTGTACTCGTTTTGATTGGGCGAAGGCCAAAAGCAGCATCTTGATTTGCCATTTTATTTATCCTTCAGAGTTTTTTGGTGAACCAAAAGTCACCGATGATTTTCGCTGCGGTGCCATTTTTGGCATCGCGGGGTTATTTTCGCGCATCCAATCACGATCAACAGCTTCCATTTGGTTTTGTGTAACCCCTTGGTAGTGTTCATTGCGTTGATCTGCCAGTTCATTTGGGATTCTTGCAAGTACGAGTCCGCCAACACCAATGATGCCTGCGTTGCGTCCCTCATCTACCACTGGACCTGCGTAATCTGGATATTCTTCTGCACGAACGAGTTCATATCCTTCTTGCCGTCTTTTATGGACGTTAGTTTTATCATCATATTCCATCACAGATTCACGAATCCAACGATGTTTATACCCTAAAGGGGCTTCCGGTGCTTCTAAAGCTGAACCGGGTCTCCAAACTGTGCGCTCTTGGCGCTCCCGCGTTGTTGTTTCGCGTGAAGTACGATCAGCCATATTAGTCTCTCCGATTTTCCAGTTTTGCCACTTCAGCCGCATATTTTTCCAGAGGTATTTTTAACTTCTGAGCTAAAGCAACTTGACCGGGGTTAAGTTCTACAGATTTTTTCCGCCCTGATTTTAAAGAGCGTGTACCGCTCCCTGCAGGTGTGACAGACTGGACGTTTTTCTTATCACCCTGAAACTTTTGAGGCATTTCCCTACGCATACGCTTATCAATTTCAGCGTAATACTCATCTGTGCGAGGATCAAAACCTTCTTCTGCAACAAGAGTTTCATGCAAAGCACGAGCCGCTCCTGTCATTACATTATCTTTACCAAACCACTCATTTTTAGATAACCAACTATCTAATTTAGGATCTCTTTCCTGTTGTGGTTGTTGTTGTTGTACCTGTTGCTGTACTTGTTGCTGTGGAACATCTATCTCTTGAGAATCTTGTTGTGAACGAGCTTTTTGAAGCCTCAAACGTTCTTTCTCAATAGCAATTTGAGCTATAGCTGATTGTGCATCTGCAACTTTTTCATAATCTCCTGCTTCGTGCGCTTCAGTTAATGCACGTTTAGCTTGAGCTTCTTGAGAAGTAATACGCCCCTCATATTCAGAGACATAACCTTTATCTATTGTTTTCAAACGCTGCTTTATATTCTCATTTTCGTTCTGCATCTGTTGAATATATTGAACAGCAGCAGCAGCTTCTTCTTCAGCTTTTCTACGAGCAGCGGTTAATTTATTAATTCTTTTTTGAACACCCTCACTATATTGATCAAGTTCTTCATCATTATCTTGAACATTTGTTCGGGTTGTTTCATCTTCTTGTAATTCTACTTCTTTAGAATTTTCTACAACTTCTTCAGTAGAGGTATCCTCCAACTCTACTGATGTTGTTTCTTCAATTTCTTGTTGTTGAGCTTCTGCCTGCATGAAACCTCTTCTCCTCTATTACCTTATACATACGAAATATCTTTGGGGTCAAGGATAGTTGCTATAATATTATCGTCATTTATAACACGAACCTCTAATCCTTCTACTTTAAACCGATTTCCCGCATACCTTCCTATAAGAACCCAGTCTTTCTCAGAACACCAGTTACCAGTTGGGAACTTCTGGGAGTCTTTATAAGCATCTGGACCTAGCTTAACGACATATGCAGCAACTGTTGCAAATGCCTCTCTGTCTCTAACTTGGTCTGGAATATATAAACCGCTCTTTGTTTTCTCACTTGGATAGTAAGGAATGATTAACATTCGATATCCAGTAGGTTGCGGTAGTCTTTCTAATGTAGAAGTCTCCATTTCAGATGGATCATCTTCATTTTTACTTTTGGTTTGATTATCTCGAAAGCCTGTTTTTATAGCCTTTTTAGCCACATGATCAGGTACATAAAGTTTTTTATTCATCTGCCAACTCAATATTGTTCATTGCTCTTCTAATGGTGTCTTCCATGAAAGCTAAACCTTTGATTTGACCTGTAGCAAATTTGTACTCATCAAACGAACCAATATTACCAGTTTCCAAAGAAACTTTAATATCCTCACGCCTCTGACGTAACTCTTTATACAAATAATCAGCTAGGTTTATTGCATCCATAATAGTCTCCCACTAAATCTTTATACGATTTAACGGGAAAAACAAGTATGTATCCCAATATATTTTACTCTATGTGTAAAAAGGGGGCTAATGCCCCCTAATTAAGCTACGTCATCCAGTAATGCACAAACAATTACTTGCGCTGTAGAAGCAGAAGAAATCGCGTGTACGTCAGCAACTGTTGCATTTGGAAATCTACCATAGAAAGACTCGTTAGGACCAATAGTTACAGCTTGAGCTAAACTTGAAGAAACTGTTCCTGCATCAAATGTAA
>Ga0208545_1001130_pt1 | contig 12059 bp, 11 predicted proteins | sample DEB08_DNA_12_FD_185498 | JGI IMG/M metagenome (GOLD analysis project Ga0208545, IMG submission 185498) | Aqueous microbial communities from the Delaware River and Bay under freshwater to marine salinity gradient to study organic matter... | ecosystem: Environmental > Aquatic > Marine > Coastal ... | reverse complement strand
AGCCGAGAAAGTTTGTCCCTGCAGTGCCTACGCTCTTAAGAAGGGCGTCTCCTTGAGAATCTACTTCAGTATCAACCACATTACCTGACAGGATGAAGTCTAGGAGTGCAGTGGAGCTAGTGGTTTTAAGATGGGGAGCTAAGTCAAAAGGCTTCCCATCCATTTTAAAAGAAGTGCCAGCCTGTTGGACGATGTCGTTTAATATAGTTTCATCATCGTTCCCATCCTCTTTAGAGTCCCTTCTCTGCTGTAGACTTTCGAGGTCTATCTCTCCTGAAGTAGGCTTATCGTCTTCTTGATCGAAATCAGCTAAATCTTGCTCTAAGGAAAACGCCTTAAGATCATTTTGCAGTTCTTGATCCATATTACTGACCCTCAATTTCTACAGAAAATGTACCGTCACCAGACGGGCGTGACCTCATTTTCTGTCCTAAATATGGAGCAAAACTAGGATATTTTTTAACCATTTCTTCAGTTACTAACTGAAATGGCTTACCTCGTGGTACTGTAGACTTTTCATTGCCCTGTTTAAACACACTTTTCGTAACTTGGCCTGACTTACCATCTCCTTCCATAGATTGAAGGAGCTTTGCGTAAGTTTCCGACAGAGGCTTTAGAGCGTATAGTGCAACATTAGCTTTCGCTGCATCTGTAGTCCTGACAGTTGTGCTTTCAGCAATTGAACTCTGGTTAACTATAGCTTGATCTAAGGCGGTCTTTACTTGCTGGAACTTCCGTAATGCCTCTGGCTTACTTTGAAAAAACTCTCCAGTTTCGGGTATTAAACTAGCAATTTGCGTTTTTAACTGGACACTATCCCTAATACCGGGGAATGCTGTCACAAGTTGTAGAGTTGTAACTGTCTTGAGTGCCTTAATAGTAGCCGCTGCATTAGCAGTGTCTGGCATAGCCGTTGCCCCGAAGATACCCGAAATATTATTTATCAACTTACCGCCAAAACCCTCTGGGCCAAATGCTGCTGAAATATCTTCTAGATTATCTATCTGACCTGAGAACCCAGCTTCCTGTAATGCTGCAGCGGCATTGTCTTGAGCAACTTCTATCGCCGCACGTTCTTCATCAGTGAGATTATCAGTATTTACCCTAGAAGAAGCCTGTTCAGTAGTCTCTCCTGTAATAGAGGAGATTTCTCCAGTACCTGTATTAACAGTTATAGGCCTTCCAAGGCCATCAGAAGTAATTTTCAAACTTCCACTAGCAATAGCTAAAGCAACATCTTCTGGTATCCCTCCTTCTATGAGAAGGTCAATTTCTGCCCTTTTGTTAATCGTAGATACCGCACTTAGTGTGCTTTGGATGATAGGCTGCTGAATACTAAACCAATCAGTGGCCTCTTTCACTTCATTAACATCACTGGAAGTAAGCATCTTAGAGAATTTAATCACATCAGCACTATAGTTAGCAGTGGTGTATGAACCCTGCTTCTCTTCTACTGTCTTAATGGATACAGCCCAATTCTTCTCAAACTCAGACATCTTAGCCTGTACTTCTTCAGGTTTTAGGGTGTCTAACTGGTTAGCTGCTATGAAGGCGTCTAAGGAAATTTGCTTGGCGGTCTTAGTCTTCTCAGTCTGACCTGCCCGTTCACTTTCTACTGCAAGCGACTTCAATCTTGTGAATTTAGTAAGTTTTTTAGAGTTTTCAGGTTTAGCAAAATACTCAGCGTTGTTATTAAAGTATTGGTCTAATTCCAGAACTGACTTACCTATTAGTTGATCTAAGTTTCCTGTCTCTAGATTATCTCTAGCCCCGTAAGCTGCATTGACAGCTTTGTAGGCTTCTGTTTCAGAACCACCTATAAGACCAGAGTCCATAAGCGTCTTAAGAGCAATTGGGTCCATCTTAGCCAGTACGTCAGGCTTTTGCCAAAATTCCTTATCGCCTTCGGCTGTTGATGTAGCCACCTTCCAGCCTTTTTCAAACTCAGCCATCAGTTCCATTCTAGAATTGGCATCAACAGAATTAGCACCTGTCTGTTCTAAATACGCAGCCAAGGCCATTTGCTTGGCAGTAGCACTCTCCTCGCCTTTTTCTGCGTATTCTTCTGCAATACTACGCATGTCAGTAAGAGTATTTTTATCAGCCGCATTTAATCTACCTGCGTTAGCTTTAATATACTGATCTATTTTTTGAGGATCGGCACCGATAAGCGTCTCAATACCTGCCTTGCCTTCTTGTACTAATCGTATTTCCAAGAACCCGTTGATAGCTTTATAGGCTTCGCTGCCTTCTGCATAATTACCAGTGCTTAAAAATGCCTCAAGTGTATTAGCATCGTAGGTAGACAGTTTAGTATCATCCTGCCAGAAGTTTGGTTCCGCTTCTCTAGTTTCGGCAGCGGCTAGTCTGGTGGTTGCCCATTCATAATCTTCAGGTGCGGTTTTCTTGTCTATAGTCGTTAATAAGTCGGCAAAGTAATTACTGCCTTTACCCAACATACTTGAGTGAGAAATGCCATTAATCTTCTTGTCCCAGCCATTAGCTGCAGCAACTTCTTTTATTTGAGCTACGGCTTCAGTATTCCCTGAAAGTTCTTCAGTTCGAATTTTTCCAAGGAAGTTGTTCTCAGTCACAGATTCCAAGTCGTATGGCTCTGGCTGCACACCAAACTGGATCATGTCGGCATTAAAGAGCGGTTCAGCGTTTAGTGTTTCGGCTATTTGGTTATCTCGTTGATTTAGATCATCGGTGAAATAAGTTATTTGGCCTTTTTCTTCATTAATTTCTGTAGGTTGGGGCACACTAGGCGAGGGAACCGGAGAATCAATAGACATACCTGTACCCTCTATAACCTTAGAGGATTTCTTCATGAAAGTATTCAAGTCATTAATACCAGAAAAGCCACCATCCTTAACCACACCCAGCACAGCATTTATATTCTGGGTGGTTGGATCAATACCATTACTGGTGAGATATAGGTTAGTGAGTTTAGTGTCTTTCTGATCCTGTTTGTCTTGAGCATCCTGCTTGGCTTTAACTCTACGGCCTTCAGCACGGGCTTCTCGTCGTTGTTCCAAACGCTCTTGCCGTTTCTCTTCATCCTGCTTCTTAATGCCGTAGGCAAGTTCATCAAAGAAGCCACCCCAAATATTGGTCTTTTCTTTATATGCACCAGCAGCAATGTTAGCTTTTACGTTAGCGGCCTCTGACTTAAAGCTCATTATTTAATTCCTCTTCGACCATAGGTGCTTCTTCTGGCACTACCCCGCCCAGCATTTCATCTTGTTCTTCTTGGGAAGCTGCCATCTTATCAGGCATACCCATTAAACCGCCCTCAGCTTCTACTGCGACAGGTTCCTCTGCTAGAGGCTCTTCTTCCAATTCATCTTCTTGTTCTAGTATTCCGAGAGAGGCTTTTAAAAGGCTGGGAGTAATTACAGCACGGTCCTTGTTTTCAATACCCATCTCATATTTAATGCCTACGTCCTTAGCAATAATCTCAATATATCGGGCTAGTGGTCCTGCAATCAAAACAGCCAAGTCAATGCCGATTTTGCCTTTGCTTATGCCTTGCAACAGGAGTGTGGTAACTACTGTGGAAATGTGAGCATCGATGCCCAGCATTGCATGTATAACTTCTATCTGTTCTGGCTCATCAATCTTATCAATTAGGTAAGATACCGCCTCGTCATAATCTACTAGGTCTGGTGGACGATGCCATGCGTAATTTCTTGTATCTGCTAGATAATTACCGCCGGGAATAGGAGCCTCAATCCGCATCTTCTAGCTCCTCATCTCTGGTAATTTTACTGTCAGTAGGCTCGTCCAGAAGCTGGGTTTCCAAATCATCAAAATACTCTGGGGTGTAGAATAACCCGTCTGTCTTCAAGCCATTTGTATTCGTGGGCATTGTGCCTTTCAGGAATACTTTAATCGACTTCTTCACTGCCTCATCAAAGGTCATTGTTGATCATCCCATAATTAACTGCGAGATACCCATCTTTGCCTACTATGACTGCCTCTGGATGGGTCTTTTGAATTTCTTGGGCTATTACCCCAAAGGTTGGATGCCTATCAGCCCCAATTCTTATGGCCTCGTCGTTCCACTCCCACTCGTAGAAGTTAATACCTTTTAGGGTATCTATCTTCTTAATATTCTTCTTAAGTCTGGAATCTGACTTAAACACACTTGTCAGCCAAGAAGAGCCACTACTTGAGCCTAAGTATGCCCCGCCTAACGTAAGTAGTCCGGTCATGAAATTACTACCGGAACTAGCACCAGAGGCAGACGCTTGTGCAGTCATCTGTGCAGTCAGAAGCCTAAGTTCCCGCTCCATGTCGCTGTCGGTAGTCTTCCAAATATAATCTAGAAGATTGTCGGCACTGTCCCAAAGATTATTCAAGGCTTCCTGCGTAAGGTCTAATCCAGCTTTTACGTCAGCAGTATGTGCCTCAACCATATTAGTGGTATTGGTAGTCTCAACAGTCTGACGCCATTTGGCATTAGCTAAATCAATATTATACCGCATCTCACTTAGGAATTTCTGACGGTCATTTTTAATGTCAGCATTAAACTGCGCGGCGTCATTAATTTCGCCGGTATTAAATCTACTAAGTGCATTTATTTCAGAGCTATTATGACGTTCAACCGCCACCTGTAATTCTGAATAAAACTTATTTATGTCGTTAGTGCTTTCTGCCGTGAATAGGCGAGAAGCATTGATAGCCTTAGTGTCATCGAACAGAGCCTGAACTAAAGCCTGTTTGTTTACCATCTCAGCTTGTTGCTCATTGGTTAGGTTCTTGAGGTCCATTTCCATAAAGTTTTTAGCGTTAGTGACGGCTGCTGTAGACCTTGCATCTAAGTTAGCCATCTCCAGATTAGAAAGGACATTAGCTTTGTTAATTATTGACTGCTGTCGGTTATCTAAGTTCTTAGTGGTTAAAGTCTGAAAGAAAGTTGCCTCTTTGTCTGCAACTCCTAGAGTAGCTTCCATGATGGCATTGCTCATGGCAGCAATTTCAGCGGTCCCACTAAGACCAGTAAACGCCACGGATTTGGCTGCATTTCTAGCCATACCCTGCGCCCAAGGCGGGATGATAGGCTCTCCCGCACTGTTCTTAAACTCATCACTAATAATCTTCATCTGACCGAGGACCGTGGCCTTACTGTCAGTGTAGTTGCCTTCACCCAACTTCTGGGCAAGCAACTTCCCAGCTACTGTGCTGGTATCAATAATTGTGGAAATGTCTTGTGTGGCAAAGTCATTTAGAGCTTCGCCCAGTACACTAACTGTGCCATCAGCATTCACGCCTGTAGCCGCACCCTGCGTGTCAATAGTGTAGTCTTCTGCATTAACAGTAGCCTGATCACTGACTGTACCAGTGGCTGCAGTCATCATCTCGTTATCAGTCAGAGTATTAGTGGCGGCATTATAGGAAGTTACTGGAGCTTTTACTACATCGGCTACTGTACTGGCATCACCTGTTTCACTTGCAGTGTAGCTAGGGTCAGTGCCTAATCCATAATTAGCGTCATTTGCATCAAGAGTAGTACCTGTGGTTTCGGCATCAGCTTCTGGAATTAAATCAGATAACTTTAAACCCCTGTCTAATAGAAATTTATCTGGGTCGGCTATAATATCTTCCATATCTTCTTGATTTGCAATAACCCCAGCCTCTGTAGCCATTTCCGAGATAGCTGTTGAGGTCAATCTACCTGTAGACACTTCACCGCTGGTGTTGGCATTGTCTTCAGCATACTGACGTAGTTTATGTACCTCGTCATCGTCTCCGTCTTTTTCAGCTTGTTCAATATTCCTGTCGTAGCCAGATTTAGCAGTTTTTGGGTCAAAACCTGTTTGCCCCTCACGCAAACCACTGGCATCTGTTTTGATAGACAATTTGTCCACAGCCACACCATCTATTACTTCGACAGAATAGGGCATCCCAAGAAAATTGTACGAGTAGGTGTAGTCACTATCCTTCTTAGTGTATACCATTCTTCCACCTACATTAGCAGATGCGTCTACTTTTGGATCAATGCCAGAAATACCCCCGACTATAGAGCCAATAATCCTTGGCATACTTAGGCTCATTAATCCAACTTTAGGGGCTGTACCTTTTACACCTGAACCGCCCCCGAAGATGGACCCCCCAGAACTTGGGATATTAATAGAAGCCCCAGCCTGTATTTCATTAGGCTTAGTTATATTAGGATTAGCTGCCATAAGCTGGGCAACTGTTAAGCCATTAGCAGCCGCAATACCTGATAAAGTCTGCCCTGATTTAATAGTCGATGTAGTACTACCCCCCGTTACCGCTCCAACAACATCATCAATAGTATTGCCTACAAAAGAACCGCCGCCATCGTGCGCCTTAGCTGTTTTATCTCCGGTTCTATCCTTATAATCCTCAAAAGATTCTCCCGGTTTTCCGTATCCTTTGTCACTGCTACCCCCAGCCCCACCGCCATCGAACATATCGCTGATGCTGTCATATCCGAAAATACCCATTAGATTGTATCCCTTTCTTCTTGGCATCTACGGATACGATCACGCAGATAAATATAATTCTTCACAGCTTCATTGATTGCCGTAGAGGTGGCATCTAGACTTTCTAATTCATTAGCTAGTTGGTTATTAAACCGCTCATCATACTGCTTAATGTTCGGACAGTAGATTTCGAGTTTGGTTTTATAGACCGTTTGAGCGCAGCCTGTCAGTAACAGACTTGCGGTCAGTAAGAGTGTCAGTTTCATGCTCTGCCATATTCTTGTAGAAATCAGACGCTTTATTTTGCGCCTCTAGTTCGTCTTTTAAGACTTTATTCTTTTCTTTAGCTCTGCCCGTAATTTGACCCACTACATAGAGAATAGGTAAAGCCAGAGCTAAAGTAGCTATTATGTAAGTTTTGATCTTACCAAAGATAAACACTAGTGGATGCCTTCTTTGTTATCCTTCCAACGGGCGTATGCAGCTAAGGCAATCCCGCCGATAGCACACAGTAGGAAGATCGTTTTTAAACTATCTGCATAAGCAACCAGCCCCTGTAGTTGACCTGCTACCTCGTTAAGGCCCGTAGCTGCACCTGCGATACCCGCACCAGCCATAGTCTTGGATTTAATAAGAGGTTTTGGAGCCTCTGCCGTGGGCTTTTGTACCATCTGAGGACCACCCTCATCAGAAGGTAATTGAGCGTCACGGCTGAAGATTGCGGCTTCCGCTGAACGGCGTCTGGTAAGTCCTCGCAAGGGAGTTAATTTACCATCTACCCGCGCCTTGTTCCATCTAAGAATCTGAGCGGGTACGTCATCGTAATTTCCTGAGTTTAGGCGTTTTAGCAAAGTGGAGCTTCTAAACGCCCCACCGCCTAGATTGAATACAAAAGATGTAAGGCTGTCGTACTGCCCTTGAGAGAGAGGCACATTAACATACTTCTTAACGATCTTACCGTGTTCATCTAAGTCATCTTTAAGACGCTGTTCAGCTTCGGCTACCGTGCAGGTCATCCCAGAGCGAATACCCTTAGTTGCGCCAAATCCAAGTGTCCACTTTCCCGCTGGGCAGCGATATGCGTGGACTAGGCCATCGTCTTTGAGTTTATGCAGACCTTCAAACTTTTTAACTAATTCTACACAGTCTTGTGATACGTTATTTGGATGCATTGGTTACCTTGTTTGTGTAAATGGAGACGCAAAACCTCCATTATTTGCGTTAACGGCAGGGCTTAGATTGCCCATACTGGTATTAGCCCCCGGCAAATATCCATATTCTCCGAGGAAGTTTAATTGCTGGTTAATATCCACGACTTTGTTACCAAGTTCGTTGCCAGTGGCATCAAAGGCTCTGAGCATAAGATTACCATTTTGATCTATAGCACGGGCTGTTGTCACACCATTTTCTGCAACAGTGGACCGGATTAATCGGCCTTGGTCATCAAAAGCCTGAGACAAGTCACTTAAGTCTTCCCTTCTGGCAATATCTAAATCTTGTATGGAACTTATGGCCTTAGCCATGTCTCTTACTTGGGTATCCATAGTCTGATTATTAGCATTAAATCCTGCCGTAATCTGGTTGCGGATATCCCCTGTCTGGGACATTAATCCAGTACTAGTCTGATCTAGATTTACACCAAGGGCATTAATATCGCTAGACAATCCTGTTTGACCAGACTGCATTGCATTGTTTGCATCAGCAATTGATTTAGCAATATTGGAGGAGGATTGGTCTATTAAACCGCCTGTCTGATCAAACCTCGTTGTTATTAGATTACCGTTTTGATCAATCTGACGTTGGATTGTGTTTCCGAGATTATCAGTATATCGACCAATAAGATTGCCCGTGTCATCAAATGCAGAGGCTACTGCTGTAAATTCATTACGGACGGTCTGATCCAAAGAATTATTCTGACTAGCTAGATTAAGTAGTGATTTTCCTTGGGCATTCATTGTGCCAGTTTGGACATCAAATCTAGCTTGTGTTGCAGCACCCACGTCAGTGATCTGTCCAGAAACAAACTCATTCGCGGTAGAAATCATCTGGCCTACATCCATGCGGAATTGCCCGATTTGATTACCAGATTGATCAAAGCGAGTTTCTATCACCGCACCTTGGGCATCTAGCTCACGCCGCAACGTATTTCCCTGATCGTCGATACCTTGAGTTATTAAGTTACCTTGTTGATCAAATGCGTCAGCTAATTTTTGGTATTGATCTCGCGTAGAGGCATCTAGAGATTGTCCAGTGGTCTGCAGCAAATCACGAATGTTATTAAGGTCATTAGTCTGTTTTCTTGCAGCAATTTGCTCGTCTGTGGAAGCGTCTCTAAAGCCGCCTGTAATAGTCTGATTAAGTTGATCGACAGCAGACTGAGTACCAGTGTTAGCCGTAGATGCTGCTTCTGCAAAGTTTCCGACATCCTCACGTAGACCTCTAAATGCATTTGTCTGTGCTTCTTCTAGGTCAGTGCGGAATTGATTGGCTAAATTAACATCGTCTGTGTAACGGTCAACATAGTTATCAAAATTAGATACAAAGCCATCCTGACCAGATTGAAGATTTGCCTGATTTTCTAGGGATTGGGCAGCATATATGTCAGCAGTATTACCCATCGTATCTAATGCTGTATTGAGGCCTTGCTGACCTGCTAATACGTTAGCTTGTGTATTTGTTAATTGGGATTGTGCGTCTGAAAAACCAGTATTCATCGCGGTATTAGATGCTTCAAATCCAGCATTCAAAGTATTTTGGTTGTCTTCAAAGCCTGAAGCCATATTAGCATTTACGGCAGTAAAGCCTTTAGCTTGATCCTCAAAGCCTTCATTTACAGAAGTCTGCATGTTTGTATTAGCTTGGTCTATAGTATCAAATCTACCCGTAAACCCTGCAAGGCCAGTATTCACATTATCTTGTAAGTTACCTAAGCCTGTAACTAACCCCGATTGCCCTGAAGCTAAACCAGCTTGGCCTGAAGCTAAAGCGGAAGTCTGGGTGTTAACATTGCCAGTAAGGTCTGTGAAACCCGTATCCATCCGGTCAGATAACCCAGTGAGATAGTTATACTGATCGTTGAATTGACCGTACAGTCCAGTAGCAGGAGTAACTAATCCATCGTCATCCGTTGAAGCCGCACTACCAATAAGGTTAGTTATGCCAGATTGCCCAGTTTTAAGGGCATCGCCATAGGTTTGAACATCAGTGCCTAGACCTGTAATATCGCCACGAATATCACTCTGATTAGTTTGCAGCGTCTGAAACTGTGTGTCTCCCAGACCAGTTTCAGTGATGTTTGTTACTGCCCCTGCAGCCGCACCACCGCCTTTATAAACAATCATACCCGCATGGCGAGGATGCAAATATCGGCTAACGCCAAACGGGTTAATCAAGGTCATTTGCTAAATCTCCATAGAAATTACTGTATAGAGTGGCTCATACTTTTTGCCGCTCTCGCTGGTTACGTTTTCCAAACGCTTGGCCCATCCTTTGCGGCCCCAGATTTGGATATTTTGGCATTCATTGTCCTTGGCAAATTGCTCAAAGATTGAATGTACGGGTTGTGTTACTTCCCAATCTGCGACAGACCCACCGCAAGCCATGATCTGCAGTGATTTTGTGTTGTCGAAAATTAAGAAGCGGGTAGCGGCAACAGAGGTTATCTTGTCCTGATCCACATATACCCAGACATGTATCTGGTTTAGCATCGCCTGTTGAAAGGTTTGAAATGTGGTTATCTCTCCTGCAGAATGCTCAAGTGCAGCATCAATGTGTGGTGAGATTTGAGGCCAGTAGTTTAGGATTTCCTCTGCACGTAATAAGTGCAGTGACATATAAATTCCTGATTAGTTTGTCAGTGCATAATAGCACTTTGTTATTTATAATACAAGTACTTAACTAAATATTACTACGCCGCTGAACTACCTGACATATCGCTTTGAGCCATAACCCAAGCATAACATTTTGCTAAGAAGGTAGCACCAGATGCTGCCTCTACATCGTCCAACGGTGCGTCATACCGTTTGAAATCTACTTCCCGTGTGTCATCATCAGGAGTTGCAGCATAACCAGACAGGTCAATCATGACGCTGAACTTTGGATCAGTACCACGTTGTCGTGAGACTGCTGCCGTGACAATACGATAATATGCACCGTTAAATGCAATACCGTACTGTGAATTTTCTGTTGTAATGTTGTTAGTAATAGCCATTTTAGTTTGCTCCTTTTAAGCGTATATGACTTTAGATGTATGAATGTTGGACTTTATATCCATTAGCTAGGAGCTACTGGCATATTAACGTCAGGAAATCCCGACTGTGCTGGCAAGTCCCGCAACGCTTGTCTGTACACTTTCCATTCGTCCGTAATGCGGTCAGCTAATGCATGTACATCGGATGCTGCTAAGAGTGCATCCCGTTCTGCTCGTTTTGCCACAGGAAGCATATCATTTTGACGTTGTGTTATTTCTGCTTTTTCTGCGTCTGTAAGCGTAACTTCAACGCCATCCACAATTTTAATCATTGCAATCTCCTACGAACTTTTAAGGCCATAAAGCGTAATTTTTGCGCCTGATGGGATGCTTCCCCACGTTGTATTTATGTTTATTTTACTTGGGGTTTTGCCACTTTCTGCAGCGCAGCTACCTCCAAACATGCTTAACTTTGCATCGTCAGTTGGATAACCAAGCCACCCATGACCCATAACCATAAAAATTTTATTAGTTTCCCCGAAGCCAAAAAAATTCATTACGCTTACATGCTCTTTTGTGCCATTCACGTAACCAGATAGTGGAACGTAACCAAGAGAAGATTGCGAATAACTAGAACTTCTAACTTCATCAAATCTAGGGAAAGCCATAGTGGAATAATTACCAGAACCATCGTCTTTATAAATTATAGCCTCTGGCAATTGTTGACTAGCAGATGTTCTTGCCCACGCACAAACTAGCATATGCTGAACATAATTATTGTTAATGCCCGTTATATCTACGCTACTAGCATCGCTGGTAAGCGTAGTGTGATGCACAACTTCAATTGACGCACCACCACCAACAGCACTACCACCTAGTAGTAAATTAGTTCCATCACTAGATAACGTAATTGCTCCACCAGAGCCAGTATTGTCTAAATTAATAGCACCCATTATTTGTTACTCCTGTTAAGCATACGTCACCTCACTGGTCTGAATATTAGCAACCCAACGGATGTTATGGCTGGCTTCTCCAGTGACCTGTACCTTGAGTGCGTTGTTCGTGTTATCGGCTGATAAGGCTACCGCCCAGCTATTACCTTCAGAAAATGTTTGAATGTTTGAATTAACTAAGGTAGTTGTACCGCCATCGTTTTTAAGCAGCCCTTTAATCTCCCAACCACCTTGATCAGCAGCACCATTCTGCATTGCCACGATTGTTCCAGAAAACATAATGCAGGTGTCTGTAGCAGCTACGATTTGGTTATTTGCTGCTGCTGTGGATTTGTTCGTGGTCATAGCTTCAGCAGTTGCATCAGTCGTGTCTGAACGTAGGATAAACTGTCCACCTTGAGCATCTCCTTCGGCAGCAAAATAACCTGATGCGTAGGCATACTTTCCTTTTTCAACAGATTT
>Ga0208545_1001119_pt1 | contig 12122 bp, 17 predicted proteins | sample DEB08_DNA_12_FD_185498 | JGI IMG/M metagenome (GOLD analysis project Ga0208545, IMG submission 185498) | Aqueous microbial communities from the Delaware River and Bay under freshwater to marine salinity gradient to study organic matter... | ecosystem: Environmental > Aquatic > Marine > Coastal ... | reverse complement strand
AGAAAGATTTAAAAGAGAAATTGTTATATTGTGCAAGTCGAAAGGCGAGTGTTCATATCAAGAAGCTAAACTACAATTTCAATATGATGTACTACTCAAAGACGAATATTACAATGAGTTTATAGGGGTTCGAATTAACTCTAAGCACTTGAAAAATATGAAAGATAATTACCAGCGACAATTAGAAAAATGATGTCTCTTCATCGCCGAAATGTCTCCACGCTTGCCACACTGAGGGCAAACTACTTTTTCTCGATTCTTAGCAGCATTGGAAAAGGATTTCTTGGCCTCATCACTATATACTCTTTGCGAAGCAGATATAGACATTTTGGTTATAGTCTCAGGAGTGTTTTTTCTACCCCTGAGCTTATCTGCTCTTTTCTTTTTGGTTTCTTCCGACTGTACGCTGCCAGTCCGGGCTTCAGATATTCTTTTACGAGCTTCTTCTGTGTGAACGAGGGGAATCTTTCTAGGAGAATAAGGTAACGCTCCGACTCTCTTGCCGTTCTCGCGTTGAATATTTCTGATGATTTCTTCTTTACCAATTTGGCCAGCCAGGCCTTTCCAAGCAAGTTTATCTTGCCAGCGACCATGCTCTTCATATAGCTTACGATGGGCTTCTGCGTGCTCTTCTACAGTGAGTTCTACAATATTGGATGGGTCGTCTGTACCACCAGCATGGCGAGGAAGGATGTGGTGTTTATGCGTATAAATATTCATACTGATACTCCTATTAAGTATTAGAGTGTATGGGGACGGCAATCCCGCGATACACAACTATTTATAATATCAAGGACATTGAGACATTGAGAGCAGATTATGGAAGTGACGGAAGCAATAACACCTGAGGGCACTGTCGTAGAGCCTGGTGAGAAAAGAAAATACAATGTCAGTGGTATGGAATTCGTATATACTGCTCCTTCCTGTGAGATAGTAACCTTTAAAAATTGCACATTGACCAGTGGAAGTTGGGAGCATGGTCTAGCTGGTGTGATTAAAGATGATCTATTTTATCATAGCCGCTTCACTAAAGACGCTAGTAACTTTCGAACGAAAAGTCCTTTCTGGTCTAACGCCCGAGGGGATTTCTCTGTTGACTTAGAAAGCGACTTCTTCTATAATTATACTATGGATGAAGTATTCACCTGGTTCAATATAGGGCAATACTGGCACTGGTTCTTTGAAGATCTACCTTTGATAAAAGCGTTCAGACAAAAGCCAGATATACCTATTGTCATTAACAGTCCCTTGCAATACCAATTAGACTCACTCGACTTCTTCCCGGACATAAAAGAAAGATTGTGCGTGGTAGACACTCCTGCTATTATTAACGCTAAGAAAGTTCATGCTGTTACATACCCAGCTATATCAGATAGAGGTAGAGTAGCTACATGGGCTACAAAGTTTCTAAAGGACAACCTTGTTACTGAAGAAGAAGGGGAGTTTAAGAGAGTTTACATCTCGCGTAATGATGCTATAGCCAGAAATGTAAAAAATGAACCCGCACTGATTGATATGTTGGTAGACGAGTTTGGTTTCGTACCTTTCAACACACATAAGACTAATAGTATGTCTAGTATGCCTCTCAAGGAGAAACTTAAACTCTTTGCAGCTGCTGATATTATAGTGTCGCCAACTGGGGCAGGCCTCACACATACACATGCTATGAAGCCAGGTGGAATCGTCGTTGATTTCAATCATTCTTTTGAAGTTGCAGAGGAATGTGGATGGAATAACATAGCTGATGTTTGCGGTTTAAACTGGCATACTATAGAAGCAGAAACAAAAGAGATACCTGCTGAAAGACCCAAGCCCAAGAACGCTCATATGGAAGTAGACATTCAACAATTGAGAAAGACACTGCAGAATGCAATTAATCAAAGAGCTTAATGGTCATAGTGGTGCATCCGTATCGTTGTATGATAATAACACAGTCGTAAAGAACGGATATAAGAAAGCTCGACAGAGTGCAGACATACTATTATCTCTACCATTTAAGACACCGGAAATATATGAGGTGACTGACGAGAGTATAGTAATGGAGTATGTCAATGGTGAGGACATCGCCTCGTTCCTAGAACAAAATGGAAACGAGGGTATTGATCTACTGATCGGGTTTATTGAAAAGTATTACAGCTGGTGCTTTGAAAACTCGACGACCTACAACTTTGGTGAAGAGCTTGACGACAAAGCATTTCAGATAGCTGATACGATCAACCTTGCGAGCCTGACTAATAAATTAAAATATGACATGCCAAAGAGTATGATCCACGGCGACTTCACGTTTGATAATATGCTGCACAAGGATGGGGAGTTCTATCTTATTGACGCCAATCCAACTAACCTGAGCAGCATATACTTTGATGGTGCTAAGCTGAGACAAGACATAGACGGATTTTGGTTTCTGAGATCTAGACCAGATAAAATAAACTTCAAAATATCCTGCAAGAGGATAAGCGAACATCTCAAGTCGACGTACGCCTTTATGAATGACGATAACTTATACTGCTTCATGTTGTGCCGTATACTACCTTATTGCAAAGATGATTTCACAATTAAATTCCTCACTAAAGAGATAGACAGAATATGGCCGTTATAATACCATGTGCAGGACAAAGTTCAAGATACCCGGGTACAAGACCTAAATATCTTTTGACTGTATCCAATGGCGAGTGTTTGTTTGAGAGAGCAGCAAACCTATATGTAGACTGTACCGACGTACACTTCGTAATATTACGAGAGCATGCTGAGAAGTATGATGCTGAAATTGCTATCAATAAAGTATACGGCCACCGTGATAATGTACATATTCATATTCTCGATCAACCAACGTCTGGTCCTGCAGAAACATCATACCACGTCGCTATGAAGTTATCTGACACGCCTATCTTTATACAAGACTGTGACAGTTTCTTTACATCTTCACTGAGCGAAGAGAATTATGTATGCACTGTCAACTTAAAAGACAATCTGGATGTTATAAATGTTGCGGCAAAAAGTTTTGCAGTGACGAATGAGCAAGGCCTGCTGACTAATATAGTAGAGAAGTCTGTTGTCAGTAATCAGATTTGCGTAGGTGGATATGGTTTCAAGTCAGCCGACACTTTCTGTAGATCGTTCGAACGTCTTAGCGAGATACACGAAGGTGAGATATTCGTTTCGCACATTATAAAAGAGTTGCTCCAGACCAACGTCTTCGTTGCTAAAGATGTACAGGACTATGTTGATCTAGGAACATACAAAGAATTTGTTGAGTACAACAAGCAGAGACAAACTATTTTCTGTGATATCGACGGGACAGTCTTCTACAATCAATCTAAGCTCTTTAGCAACGATTACTCGAATCCTCCTCGGCCGATTCCAGGTGCTGTTAAGTATCTTCTGCAAAAGCAAGAAAAAGGAGCTACAATCATATTCACGACCTCGCGCCCGAGTAAGTTCAAAGACACAACGGAGAAGGGCTTAGAGGACTGCGGTTTTAAGGATATTAGAGTACTCTACGACATACCTCATGCACCAAGAGTGTTAATAAATGATACAAGCATAACAAATCCATACCCCTCTGCTACGTCAATAAATGTGCCTAGGGATGATAACGAATACTGGAGCAAAATGATATGATAGACGCATTCAACGAAAAGGTTACTATGCGCTCGCAAAAAGCTGATGGTAAAATGTACGTTACGTTTTTAGAACATACTATAGAATTTGACCTCAGCAATAAATTCAATCACACATTTGGACATTTTGTAAAAAGAGGAAACGGTTTTGATAAGTTCCAAATTATCGAGCCTGGCTTTCTCAAAGCGCTCAATGGCATTAGTAAAAACTTTAAAATAGACCATGCCATTGACATTGGTTGTCAAAATTTGTACACCACATTGATGATGCAGAAGGTATTTGATGCAAACGTAGTAGGATACGACATCGATCCCATTGCACTAGAAGCAGCTCACTTAAATTTAGCTAGCAATCCAACAGACGCAATAACAATAAACAGCTACGGTTTTGGAAATGGGGAGAACAACACAGTACTACTCAACGATTATACAGATCCTGTAGATTTGATACTGAGTGATATTGAAGGATATCAGTCTGAGGTTATTGAAGGAGGTCTGGAGTTTATAAACAACAAAAGACCTATAATTATTATGGAGACAGACAAAGAGAATGCTGTTGACTATAAACGACCAGACAGAGAGAATATTAAAGGGTTTGAAGATTATGCATATTTGTATAATACTGATCATCGGGCTCGACATACAATTTTTCAAACCATTGAAAGGAAAGATATACCTGTAAACGATGGTCTATTGATTTGTATCCCAAAGGAGAGGATGTGAAAACTTATCTTGCCAACTATCTGTACGAGAAATCCATGATATCTGGAGCTCAGTGCGACGATATCTACAACATAGAGTACTATCTTAACGAAGACAATTTTGCAGATCAAACGCAACTAGCTTATAAAATTCTATTTGGAGAAGACCCAGATCCAATTGTGTTTACTGGGCATAAGTTCTTTTTGACAAAGAATGTGCATCCTCTGTTTGGTCGCGTTGATCTTATGGAGAAGGGTCTTCATATATTCAGAATGATATTCGCAAGGCATGCCCACGACCTAAGAGGTAGTGGAATCGAAGAGTACAACCGTGATGGCGTGATGGTGATTGAAAACTTCCTTGACGACAGTACATCCAAGAAAATAAAAGACTTCATTCTTTCCTATCCAATCTGCGAAAACATTCAACCGTTTAATAAAATAAAAGAGGTCATGTCTAAGGAGTATGACCAGAAGTTATTTTACAACGTATTCAAAGAAAAAATATTTCCAGTTTGTGCTGAAGCTGTACGTAGAGTAGATTACGAGGATGCAGCCTGGGATCATTTCTTACATACGAGTTACGTTCAACGGCTGCAGAATAACCCGAGTAATGGAGACATTCAAAAAGTATGTCACAGCGACGTATTCTATCCATGCCTCAAGTATTGGTACTTCCCCGAGGATGTCAATGAAGGAGCATTCATGTATGCCAAGGGAAGCACAGCGTTAAGTACAGAGCAGTTAGATTTCTATCTAAAGGAATCAATTGCTGTTACCAATGGTACGTGGGACACAAAAAGAAATAAAGGTCACAGCGAGGGTTCGTTCAGAGCTTTACCTGATGACCTTGCTAGGATGAACCTCAAACTAGAACCTATTGTAGCCAAAGCAAACTCATTGGTTGTTGCTGATACAAGTGGCTTTCATTGTCGAGGTGATGTCACTACACCAACTACAAGAAATGCGGTACATGGTGCAATTCGTGTAGAGACTCCATTCGATTAATGTATAAACGATAACGGAAAACTACGTATGAAAATTGCAGTTGTGTATAGTGGGGAGCCTAGAACTTTCGAAACTGTTTCTAAGCAGCATAGAGATGAATTCTTGCAGGGTCTTGATTACGACAGCTACCATTCCACGTGGATAAAGACAACACCAGAAGAATGCGCTGTCATTGAAAATTCAGCCAACTTCAAAAAGATTGCGAAAGTCGATTACAATTGCGTTGCAAGAACAGATCTATGGCACTTCGAGTCTACTCTTTTAAGTAATAGAAAAAACCATCCTATATTCATGTTAGGTCGTATTCAGCACATGACAGCAGCTGCCTTTGACCTCGTAGTTAAATCTAAAATTGACTACGACATTGTTGTCCGACTTCGATACGACTTTAAATACAAAGGCAAGTTAATCGACTATCTGCCCCTTGTTCAGAAAAGCAACGATGTTGTAATAACAAGGAAAATGGGTGGCAAGTCGAGTCCTGTGAATGTTTGGGATGGATTTGCATTTGGCACATTTACAGCGATGTGTTGGTACTTTCACTTTAACAAATGGATACCTTTCTCTCTGTTCAACAAAGACGTTGCTAGTTGGAAGTATCAGCCCGAATTTGTGTATGGAACGTACCTGAGGCATGTTGGCCTCGATGTAATTGATAGCGAGGTAATCCCACAGCACGTTTATCCAGAAGGACACTATGTTGACTGGCATAGAGAAAAAAGAACTGTTCAATACTATCGGGATCTTGCAAACTTTCATCCCGAGATGTACACGCAGAAAAATGGTAAGCTCACCATAGAAAATGATAGTCAATGGATAACTGACGAGCACATAATTAATGTCCTACAGGCTAACGAAGGGCTGGTGTGCAGGGAAGAATAAGCAGCATTCGATGTTGATCCAGCTGAGATATTATTATATAATATGTCTTAGGATATAATTACGTCGATTGATAATTTGAAGCAGAGGCATAATAAATGAGTGAGCCAGTTAGAATATTCATAGGTACATCTGCCAATGGAGAAGATGCTGAGTGTGAGATGGTATATGAGTATTCTATTCGTAAGAATGCTTCTGTGCCTGTAGAAATCACATGGATGAGGCAGACGCATGATGATACATCGCTATGGGGTGGGTGGCAGACTCAAATGTGGTCTACTCCTTTCTCAGGCTTCCGTTGGGTTATTCCTGAGGCATGTGGGTTCAAAGGTAGAGCAATATATACTGATTGTGACATGATTAACTTCAAGGATATCAACGATTTAATCAATATTGATATGGAAGGTAAGCCTGTTGCAGCTAGACGAGGACAGCGTTTTGGTGGACACGAGTTTTGTGTAATTGTATTCGATTGTGCAGCCTTCGAAGATTACTCAATGCCATCCAATCGTATGAAAAATATTCCTGAGTCACATCATAGAATGATTAATAAGTTCTCTGGTCAGCCTTTAGTTAAAGATTTAGATCCCAAGTGGAATTGTCTTGATGGTGACGATGTCCCTGTTGACGAGCTGTGGCATGTGCACTACACAGACATGGCTACACAGCCATGGCGGCCAGCATGGTATACGGGACAGATAGCCGAGCATAAAAGACCAGATATATTCAATCTTTGGTTTGATGTCAAGGAGGAGGCTATTGCTGCTGGATATACAATTGATGACTATGCACCCGAAGAGAATTTTGGTCCGTACAATATAATTGGTAAGTAATATGATAACTGGTATATTTTTAAACAGTGCCAACGATAATAAGTTTCGAAAGATGCTATTCGATTTTCAGTGGGGTATTGCCGAGCTGGGCGATGAAGCATTCGTTACAACCAATGATGATGACATAGATGAATGCGATGTTGCAGTAATCTTTGGTTCTTGGAAAGATAGGGACACACCCTGGCACAATTGTAAGCGAAGCATAGTAGAGAGCGGTAAGCCGTTTATTTGTGTAGAGACACCTCTGATCGGACGTGGACCTGTCAGCAACATATTGCAAGACGAATGGTATAGGATAGGAGTCAACGGCTTCTTAGCTGATACAGGTCGATTCTTTAGACAAAGCCAGAGCTATCCGTCTGATCGTTGGGAGAAGATATCCAAGAATCTTAACGTGAAGCTCCTACCATGGAAGAAAGAAGGTAACTATATTGTCATTGCATTGCAGCTTCCTGGCGACGCTTCTCTTCGAGGTATTAACGTAACTAAATGGGCAGCTGATACTGCTGAAGAGCTCAGAATGTATACAGACAGACCAATCGTTGTGCGAACACCCCAGCTTGATAGACAATTTGACAAAGAAAATATCGTACGCATTACACGTATTGAAGGTGCTGCACTGCAGCAAGGTACAAAGGATAATCTGTTAGAGACACTTGATGCAGCCTATGCTACTGTAACATATAGTTCAGGATTTGGCATAGACTCTGTTATCAGAGGCACTCCCACAATTGCTATGGATCCAGGTAGCTTTGCTTACTCACTAGGCAATAACAAGTTATCCCAGATTGAAGATTTGGTAAGATCAAACGATAGACAACAATGGTTAAATAACCTTTCATACGCTCAATGGTCGCGCAAAGAAATAAAAGATGGCCGTGCATGGCAGCATATCAGGAATCAACTATGAGTACGTTTGAAGTTGTAACATCAATGAGTCAGTCTTACTACGATAAGATTGGCAGTGTAATGCTCGAGAGCTTCATAGATAAATGGCCCGATCATATTAATCTCAGAATATATACTGAAGATAACCTGAGGCTACCAGAGCATTCCAAATATAAAATATATGATCTGTACAAGGAAGAGCCTGAGCTCCGTAAGTTTGTCGATAGACACAAGGACAGACCTGATCAACAGAACGCCCTGGAACTGCACCTGGGCGCTGTTAGATTCTCTTACAAGACGTTCAGTGTAATTAACGCTTGCCTCAACAAGGCAGCTGATTATATAATATGGCTTGATGCTGATACATTGACGCATGCTGACGTTACTATGGACTTCCTAGAATCCTTAGTAGACGAAGAGAAGTACTTGACTTATCTGGGTCGTGAGAATAACTACAGTGAATGTGGTTTTGTGATATACAATACTAATCACTCTGTTAATGATGCCTTTATGGGTCGTTGGAAGATGGAGTACACGCATGACGGAGTATTTAAGTATGCTCAATGGCACGATAGCTTTGTATTCGATGAAATCAGAAGGATGTTCGAGAAAGATTTGAAAATTGAGAACATCAATCTTACTCCGTGGGGCAAGAACTACGATCACGTATTCATCAATAGTATTCTAGGCGAGTACATGGATCATATGAAAGGTGATCGAAAGAACATTGGTAAGAGTAAGAGATCTGACATATTTAATGAACGTAAATCAGAATATTGGAGTAACATATAACATGACTACTGAATATTACCATCCGAACCAGGATAAAATAATATCTATAGAGAAAGGATTCAATGGGGGTGTCGCCACTGTGATAGAATCGTCTAAACACAACGACCGAGTTCAATCTTTGACAATTGAAGAATCAGAGGTAGATAGATTCGTACAAGGGTTACAAAATGACGGCTGGTTGAGAAGGCAACAATTGTAAGTTGACTTTTGAATTCGCATCGGTTATAGTATCTGTATGAATATTGAATTTGTTAAAGTAAGAAGAAAGAAGAACAGACTACTCATGACAGAGGCGATCGAATTATTTGCGTTCACTTTATTGCATCCGCGGACAGTAGAGGTTCTAGATATCATTGTAGAGATGAAGGACCTCGGTCATGCTGATGGATATTGTGGGTGGGAAGACTCTAATATTAATCCAAGATCGTTTACGATTGAGTTAGACAAGAAGTTAGCTGGTAGTGAACTAATTAAAACTATAGCACATGAGATGGTACACCTCAAGCAGTTTGCGAAGGGGGAGTTGAAAGAAAGATTCAAACCAACTTACCGTCATATATGGCATGGGGATATAGTGGATGTTGGGCTTGATAACTTCTACGAAGTACCGTGGGAAGTTGAAGCTCGGGAAATGGAAGAAGATTTATTTTTATTATTTGAAAGTAGGGTGATGAACTAATGTCGACAAGTTTGAATGTACTACAAAGTGAGCCAGCTGGATTCAGCTTAGGTCAGGATAGTGATGGTGTAACCGTAGATGAGTTGTCTAAAGACGCTATGGGCGGCACTGAGATGATGAAATACGGCCTCTACGAGCGTTTACCGATAGACATTAGGGATGAGGTCCAGATTATTTGCTCGCGCGTCAGGGACGTGGATGACACGCGTCCGTCCATCCTGTGGCTGCATGATCTATTTAACGATCCGGAAGCGATCCATCTGAAAGATGCTGAGTCGCGAGCAAGATTTGATAGACTGGTATTTGTATCGCAGTGGCAGTTCAACACGTACCATCTTGCAATGGGTATACCGTACAGCGAATCGCTTACACTACGCAATGCAATAGAACCTATCGAGCACAAAGAAAAGTCTAGAGATGACAAGATTAGACTAATCTACCATACTACGCCTCACAGAGGCCTCGAGTTATTAGTACCCACGTTTGAGTTTCTACAGAAGCATCATGACAACATTCACTTAGATGTGTACTCATCATTCGAAGCATATGGCTGGCCTCAACGAGATGAGCCATACCTAGAGCTGTTCGAGCGTATCAAGAGTAATCCTGATATGACCTATCATGGGTATCAACCAAACGACGTAGTACGCAAGGCTTTGCAAGAGGCTCATATATTTGCCTATCCTAGTATATGGCAAGAGACATCCTGCATTGCAGCCATAGAAGCTATGAGCGCGGGGTGCGCAATAGTATGTCCTAACTACGCTGCTCTTCCCGAAACTACATCTAATTTTGCATACCAGTATCAATGGCACGAAGATCCTCAGCAGCATGTCAATATATTTGCAAACGCGCTGAGCTCAGTCATAGACCAAGTCGGCCGAAACGAAGATAGTACCAAGAGCAGATTGATATTTCAAAGGAACTACACAAATGCGTTTTATAACTGGGACCAACGAGCCCGTGAATGGGAGGGACTGATCCGTGGCATCCTCGCAAACAAAGCCTAAGAAGACTCGAAGAAGAAGCACGTTATCTCCGGAACAGAAAGAAGCTGCAGTCGCGCGTCTAGCTGTAGCTCGGGAGAAGCGTCTCGCAAACAATCCGCCTGCATACAAGAATGTTCATCCTCATGTCATTGCACTGTCAGATGATCATGAATGGTCTCTTAAAAAAGTCAAAGAGTATATAAAGTATCAGAAGGAAGTTAAGAAGGTACATCAGCAGGCGACCAGAAATGGAGTCAAGGGAGCTGAAGCTCTCTACCTTTCATCCCAGTCTTACATTATCAATATGGAAACATATCTTAAAACTGGCATATGGCTCGATAGTTTCTGGGGCAAAGATCGCAACATGAAGGTGATAACCTATTGTATCAATCCAGCATACTATCACGAAGGCAAGAAGAAGGGTCAGATGAAAAGGACAAAAGGCGTATACTATTCTGACATGGGTGCAGTTTGTGATAAGAGCACGGATGGTGTATAGCCTAAATAGAAGTATGGCTAGAGCTATTGTAATCAACTTTCCTCGCGATCGTGTGGTGGAAGGTAGATATGACCTCATCAATGAACTCAATAAAACGAGTATGAGCGTTCGTCTGGCCAAACAAGATCAGTTCATTGAAGGTTTGGTTGAGCTGTATAGTAGTCGTATTATGAGTAAACTAGAGTACCATGGCTTCGATGTGGATTCTGATGAGTTTATACGAGACTACTGTCTGGTATCTGAAGCTCTATCATCATGCCTAATGCGCACTCTTGGTCGGAGTCACCCTCTTCACAAGATGCAAGAGAAGCTCGAGCAAGTCCTACGCGACGAAGAAGATAAGAGTTGACTTTGTGCTTACTATCATATATAATCAGATAGTAAACTAAAATAATGGAATAATATTATGATTCTCGTCGCGTATTTGATTGAAATCAACAAAGTTATATATAGTATAGTAGATTCTAACCAGGAGAGAATCAATGTACTATGTATACGTAATCGGAAAGAAGGAGGATCTTATGCCTCCTTATGATAATTGCTACGTGGGTGTGACGAACGACCCTCAACGTAGATGGGCCAGGCATATAAAAAGTGATTATGTTGTTGGTCGAACTATCCGTAAACATTCCTTAACTTTTGAACATAACTTTGAGATACTCCTTGAGGGTAGCGACAAAGAATGTTTCCTTACGGAAAGTGAAATGAGACCAGAGCCTTGTACTGGGATGAACCTTGCTTCAGGTGGACGTGGTGGCAACACAGGCGATTACTCTAAAGAGAGAAACCAGAAAGTATCGAAAGCATTGAAAGGTCGCAAGGTAACGTGGATAGATAAAGTTGTGAAATCCCGAGGTAGCTATGCTGGCTCTAAAAACCCAGGCGCTGCTACTTGGGTTATTACTGATCCCGATGGTAACAAACATAATGTAACAGGAACTTTCCAGAGTTTTTGTGACGACCACAATCTTCTAGCAAGTTCTTTACGTTACCACAAAGGTCAAGCTGTACCACCATTAGAAAAAAAATATGGTGGATACCGAGCTAAAAATGAAACGTCCCGTGAAAAACGGATTGCTACTATAGGATGGAAATGTGAAAAGTGTTCCGGCACGGGGGGTGAGGTATTATACTAGTCGACTTTAACCAAGTTGTTATCAGTAATTTTATGGTACAGGTTGGTGCGCACACGAATATCCCTCTTGATGAAAGTATGCTCAGGCATATGATCCTC
>Ga0208545_1001113_pt1 | contig 12153 bp, 10 predicted proteins | sample DEB08_DNA_12_FD_185498 | JGI IMG/M metagenome (GOLD analysis project Ga0208545, IMG submission 185498) | Aqueous microbial communities from the Delaware River and Bay under freshwater to marine salinity gradient to study organic matter... | ecosystem: Environmental > Aquatic > Marine > Coastal ... | reverse complement strand
AAGCATCGCCCTTGATGGTGGCCAGGCCTACATGAATTAGCACAGTGGTTGTGGTTGAGCCGGTGGCCGCAACAGTGCGCTATAGCCAATGATCGCTCAGCACATCTGAGACTAATTTCACCAGCTGTGTCTGACTGTTGAGGTCGGTCTTAGAAAAAACCGAACTCAACTGTGTGCGCGCCGTATTGCGAGAGACCCCAAGTGCTTCAGCAGCTGCGGTCAAGCTCAAACCCTCGAGTAATTTTAGCGTTAGTCGCGCCTCGGCCAGAGTCACGCCAAAGATATCGATCAATAAACTGGGTGTCGGTAACTGACGGCGATTTGAATCCCGCAACAGCAGCAACAGTTCCGGGTTATTTTCCGCCCCCATAAAATCGCCGCTGTCTACGGGGCGTATTAAGACACCCCAAGTGCTGCCGGCCTGCGGCCGATTAATGGTAAATTTATCCGCTAGCTGTTGCGACTTTCCCTGGGCAATATTCTGACGAATGTTCTGGCAAATAGTCGTCAGTGCTAATTGATCATCTTTATCGACACAGCGTAGCTTTTTACCCGCCATCGACAGGCCATCTTTATTACTCAGTACCATTTCGGCCAAATAATTCTTCGCCATCACCTCATAGTTTGCCCCGAGAATAAAACAGGCAATACCCATGGAAGAGAGCAGCTGTTGATAGATCTCTTGGCTCACACCACCGATCTCCATGCGAGAATAGATCGCCAGGGCGTTTTTCATCAACGGAATAATGGTCGCCAAGCGCGCCCTATCCTCACGGGAAAATTTTGGCTCATCCCCCATGCGAACAACCCGCAGCCGCAACCTACTGTGGTTGTCGTCGTTGTTGTCACAAATATCAAAACCCATGATATCGGTGACATCATAAACTTTGAGGAAATACTTATAGTGATCTAAATCTTCCAATTCACGCTGGGTAACTCGATCATTGAGGCAAAACACCTTACCTTCTGGCAGCTCAGCAAAGGGTGAATCTCTGTAGCTATTGGTTTGAAAATTCTGCAGCGCATCTTGATTATCAAACAATGTAATAGTTGATCCGGGACCTTCCTCTGTGGGACGGCGAATTACCAGAGAGGCGCTTTTTGTTGAGACATACTGCTCGAGTAATTTCAGCAAACTAGTCCACGGAGGTGTCTCCAAGACCCCTTCATAGATAGCCTCACTGAGAGGGTGCGACTGAACCAGTTTATTTGTGGACACAACAGGCCTCGAATTTTAGGTTTAGGGCGCGATCAAAAAAAGATGGCGGAAGGGGTAGGAGTCGAACCCACCAAACACTTTATCAGCGTCTCATTGGTTTTGAAAACCAGGCGTCCCACCGGGGACGTCGCCCTTCCAGTATCAGACAAACATACTTATCGACAAAACAGTTATGTTAAAAAAACAGCTCTCGTCCGTCACCCTGCCTGCGAGTAAACTGAACGGAATCAAGGTATTCTAAAATCTCTATTGTCAGACCTCTGCCGAGTCCCAACTGAGCCTTTGCATCAATAACTGTAAAACATTGGCGGTGCTTCGCGAGCTCAATTATGGCTGTTTCAATAGCGCCTCTGGTTTCACACAGCATATAGCGTTTTTGACTGAGCTGAACAAGATCTCCGCTTTTTAATGCAGGTATTATCAATGCCGATAACTGCTTGGTCGTTAAGCCTGTTGCTTTTTCGATCTCAGACAGCAGTGGAACCTGAAATCCCCCTTGACGCAAGATATTACTGACTATAAACCAGCGCTGCTGAATCTGAGAAGACAGAGTCGGTCTATGGCCAGCCAAGCTTAAGAGCCCATTGTTAACAGAGATACGGGTATCTTTTAATAAATCGGCAAGGGCAAGTCTAAAAAGCAGATCGATCTCAGTCTTGAGGCGACCGGCCAAGTCGGCTGCTAGCACCCCCGCTGCCATTGGATGATCATGATGCCAGCTCTGTAAGCGCTCACAGAGCTGGCGCTTTTTTTGCTCCAAGCACTCTGATGACGCGAGATAGTTTCGCCCATCTAGTTGAATTATTTTTGAGGACTGCTGTAGGCGGGGATCTAGTAGATAAGCTTCGCTGTGCTTTTCAGCGATATTCCAGCGACCCATAAACTGAGCAATATCTACAGGTTGCTTACAGTCTAAAACAATATTAACCAGTGCCGCTGAAGCATCATCTTGCTCCATAGCGGCGAGACATTCCCGGCGTTCTAATTGACCTCGGTGCCACAGCGATGCTTGGGGTACTAACACAGTGCCGCCGGCCAAATTAATGCTTTCACTGTCATCGCGAATTAAAAAACGATCGCCATGGCAGACCATTAGAGTCTTCTGCAAGACAATTTGTACCAGCGCATTATCAGCTGCGACTAAGTGTCGTGCGCCATTAGCCTCTTGCTTTGACTGTGTTTTTAAAATAAATATTTTCCCCGCAACGCGCCGTGCGCCAAGATAGATCTTAACCGGCATCATATGCTTGATCGGAAAGCTAACCTCAGGCGCTATCTCTATACGCCCATCAAATCGATGGCTGGGTTCAATACAATTTTTTGCCGATAAAAAATCTCCTCGCGCAGCCGACTGTTTATCGAAATCACCGACAAGATTAAAAGAGCAGCGCTGGCCAGCCATGCCCTCTTCGGTCGGTTGGTTATCCGCATTGATACTCCGCACTCTAACAGTTGATGATCGGCCTGATGCCGATAGCAGGCGCAGGCTGTCGCCAACACTTGCGCTGCCGTCGACAACTGTGCCGGTAACCAGCAAACCTATTCCCCTAAGGCTGAAGGCACGATCGATGGACATCCTAAATAAGCCATCTCTATTTCTCGGCGATGACAACCTGGCCCGATCGTCGAGAAAACGTTGCAGTGTTGTAATACCACTGTGGCTAGCTTGGGCAATATTGGAGATTTCAAATAGCTGACTCTGGGGCAATAGCTCAAGCAGAATGCATCTCAGAGCGTCAATGATAGCTCTGTCGACAGTGTCGATTTTACTGATCACGACTATTGTCTGCTTCACTCCCAGCAGACTCATGATCTGCAAATGCTCAAGAGTCTGGGGCATAAGCCCATCGTCAGCGGCGACGACCAACATGCCTAGGTCAATACCACTGATACCGGAGATCATGGTGTTGATAAAACTTTTATGGCCGGGCACATCAATAAATCCGATACTGATTTGCTGATCAATTTTGCGATAGGCAAAGCCTAGATTTATCGACAGGCCTCTACGCTTTTCCTCTTCTAACCGGTCCGTATCCACCCCGGTTAACTGCTTAACCAATGATGTCTTGCCATGATCCACATGGCCGGCTGTGGCAACGATCACTCTAAACGCCAGCTAGCAAATGCAGCTGTCGGAGAAAATTATCTTCATCATCCAGACAGCGTAAGTCGAGGAGCAGTTCGCCCCTGTGGATGCGACCAATAATTGGACAGGGCAGTGCTCGCAACGCGTCCGACAGTTTGCGTATGGCACTGTCGCAGGGTTCGAGTGGCGCAATAGAGAGAACAATAGTTTCAAGTGTTTCCACAGGCAGGGCACCACTGCCAATCTGGCTGTAGCCTGTTTTGCTGCCTACCTGAAAGGTCTTGGATAGCGCCGCCTGGACCCCTGGAACTAGGCGCTGGGCTTGGTTCTGCATATCAGCAAGGGGACGTGTAAGGTAACGCAGGGTGGGGAGTTTTTTTACTAGACTGCCAGGGTCTCGGTACAATTTGAGTACTTCAGCCAGGGCCGCCAGAGTCATTTTATCGAGCCGCAAGGCGCGCTTTAGGGGGTTCCGATTTATCTGATCAATCAGCGCTTTGCGGCCAGCAATAATGCCACATTGAGGGCCACCCAATAGTTTGTCGCCACTAAAGGTGATGATATCGACGCCATTGGCGATCGACTCCGCCGCGGTGGACTCATGCGGCAATCCCAGGGCAGCAAAATCAATCAGGCTACCACTGCCCAAATCCGCAACCAATGGTAGCTGATGCTGCTGAGCTAATGCTGCCAGATCACTCTCTGACACGGATTCTGTGAAGCCTTCTATGCGGTAGTTACTGGTATGCACTTTTAATAATAGGGCTGTGTTATCCCCTATGGCTGCAGCATAATCTTTGAGATGGGTGCGGTTGGTGGCGCCGATTTCCACAAGCTGACAACCGGATCCCAGCATCACTTCAGGTATGCGAAACGAGCCACCAATTTCAACTAATTCGCCCCGTGACACCGGCACCTCGCGTTTGCTGGCCAGGGTATTTAACGTCAGTAATACCGCCGCCGCATTGTTGTTAACCACCGTGGCTGCCTCAGCTCCGGTGAGTTCGCATATCAACGCTTCTATATGACTATCGCGTTCGCCACGGCCGCCCTGTGTAAGGTCAAACTCCAGATTACTCGGCGCTCCCGCCACTCTGGCTACCGCATCTAGGGCCTCCTGGGGCAATACTGCACGGCCCAAATTAGTGTGTAAAACCGTACCGGTCAGATTTATAACCGGTTTGAGAGATGGGTGGTTTTTTGCTTCTAGCTGTCCAATGCTAGCCTGTCGAATTCCGTCGACACTTATCGCAGGATTGGCGCCCTGAGTAATCTGGTGACGCAGCCCATCTATGCAGCTGCCAACCACTTTACTCACTTCTGAGTGGCCGCGTAAATGGATCACATCGGCCATTTCTTGCAGCACGCTATCGACCGATGGCAGGCGCCGCTTCAGATTATTTGCCATCTCACTTCGATTCATAAGTCTCTCATCTTGGCGCCGAGGATATTCACAGTGGGCTTTGAGCTAGAGGCATTTACCCTGCAGGCATCAACAGACCCGAGCCGAAGGCATAGGGCGTGCTGCCGGCCATCAGATAGGGTTGGTGACAGCCGCCAGACTTCAGTAATTTATCCAACACAATTAATATATCCGCTGAACCGACATGCCCAGTGTCATGGCCGGTTATCATAAAGTTCTCTATGGGCATTTCAATGACACTGGCGATCAGCAACATAAAAAGATTCGATGTTTGGTTGCAGAGTGCATGGTTGGGCACAACACCAAAGCGCTCTTTTAACGCTTGATAACTGCTTTGATAACCGAGGGCATATCGCTCCCGCATATCCACACCTTCGACACCGATAAACTTGCGTTCAAAGGGCGTTTCGCCTTCCGGGGCTGTGGGTTTACGCGTGCCGCCGTACTCCACCAATACAGCGCCATTTAGGTCACTCTGACTGACAAATTCGGCACCGTAAAACAGGCCTTTTGCCGAGTGCTCTGTATTCATGCCGACAATGGTTGCTGCGCCACCGTCTGCATGTGCCCAGAGACCATAGCTTTCACTGGCGCTGTGATCGACAGTGTAAGACCATCGCTCAGCAGTGACCACTGCAGCAACGCCACCGCCACGCAGGGCCAACCATCCCTGGGCCATATCCAGAGCACTCAGGGCACCCATACAGCCAACGGTGAGATCAATGCAGTTGCAGGAACTGCTCATACCGGCAAGCGTTATCAGCTCAGCCGACACCGACCAGGAGGGTAAATAATCTCGCGACATGCCAGCGAAAATAACTAATTTAACCTCTGCGGGATCAACCCCAGCGTCCGCCAGCGCAGCTTTAAGTGCCTTGCCGCCCATGCTGCTTGGATGATCATCCTCTAGAGCATGACAGACATTATTCCAGCCTTCATAAATGCTGGTGTCAGCACTACCTGCTTCAGCAACAATTTCCCGTACTGGTCTCGCCGGGGGTAAATAAATGCCTGTACCCAAAATAGACAAGGCTTGGTTTTTAGCTTGATCACTAGGGCCGGATCCAGTTTCAGTAAAGTTTGTCATTAGGGTCTCTCGTTGTTTAATAAACGCTGTGCCGCATCGGCTATCTGTTCAGCGCGCTGATATAAAATATTATCCTCGACCATCTGGGTCGGATGATTAATAACAATCGCGGGTAACGGAATATCAGATGGTTGATAAACCATGGCCCGATCTACCTGGCCCGCAAAGGGCTCGGTCAAAATGGCGAACCCGGCAACGCCGATTCGCTGTAATGCTATAGAGTCAAGCGAACTGCCCGACGAACAACTGCCTCAGTCGGATATTCCGCAGAGAACCAGCCCCCCCTCCTGGGAGAGCGAGTCGAGCATGGCTGCGGTCATAGGCCGGCTGGCATCGTCTTTGACCAGAATTTCATCATTAACCTCGACTCCCCGCTGGCGCAGAATAGTTTGAGTCAACTTAAGAATCGCCATGGAATTAGGTTTATGGTGATCGACCAAAACCACTCGCGAGAGCTTGGGTTTGAGCCGCACGTTGATCGGCTCAGGTGCGGGCCTTGGAATGGGATCCACCAAGAGCTCGCAGCTGATATCGCCACAGCTGATCAATTGCTTAACCGGCAGTTTTTGGGTATCTAATGGGTTTGTTTTTTCCGTCATCGCTAACCTCTTTAAGATTACTTTAAGATTACTTTAAGCTATTTTTTGACTTCTTCTATGGCCACAGAGACCACCTGCTGGCTGCCAACCCAGCGCGGTATCACCGCCGAGAAGCGGCCGCCTTCGCCACCACATTCAATAAAAGATAATTGCTCTAAACTCTTTAACGGCGACCGCAAACTGTGCTCTTCAACTTCAGCATAGGGAATCGGATCTTTGGCGATACGGCCGGCTTTAATTAAATCGTCTGTTTGGCGCCGAGCATTATCATAAATATATTGCGCTGCCTGCTCCCGAGAAAACTGCTCTTTAACCAACGCCATATGATCCGGTGGGATCACCACAACAAAACCGCCGGAGCGGTAATACCAGGCTGTTTGGCCATAGTGATTCATGCAGTCGCCAATGGTATCGAGAATACTGGCACCGGTTTCACCATAGTGATTATTGCAAGAGTTCGGACCCTCAGCCGACATAATAGAAACTGCTGAGGTGGTTGCGGGTAAACCGTGCTGGGTGTGATATGGCCCCCATTCAGTGGATGGATGTTCGGCAATGCAAAAACTCAATCTGCCGGGATGACCCACTGTGCCATGAGGCGTCAATACGCCACCACCACTGCCACAAAAGTGACGCATCATTTGGGCAAATCGCCCCACGGTAGCATTGGCTCGGTTGTTGGCACCGAGCGCATTGGCGCCATGCTCAAAGCCCAACTGCTCGACAACAGGCCCACTGACAATGACTAAGACAGCTGCACCGCCTGTAGTGACCTCGACACCGCCTATATTAAATTTCGGGTCGAGCAGGGCTTGAGACAGGCTTCGCAGCAGCGGCCCATACTCCGTTTTACAGCCTGCCATCACCGCTGTGGCAGCGGCCTTCTCGGCCCGCACTACAATATTTTGATCAGCAATTTCGCCGATTACATCAGTGGCCTGCCAGCCCATTGCAGAGAGCATTGCGTCCACCAGAGAGCCGTAGGGCGGTATCACCGGCAAGCCATCGCTCCAGCCGTTTTCCATGCAATTTTCAATATCTTGAAGCGTCTCGTAAGCCATGGTCTAAAGGTCGCCTGAATTAAAAAATAGGTTGGAGGCAAAAGTCTAACGAGGATAGGTCTGGCAGTGAATCATACAGCTGTACTATGGCGCAGGGCTGTCGAAGAAATTATAGTTAGTGATTTGATTGTCGTAGCCTTATATACAAAGCTAAATCGCTTTAGCCTCAAAGTCTTAAACTAGGGGTTCAGGGCAATATAACAGGCGAGAAAATACCCATTGACTGGATAGAGGTGAACTATGTACTACGGTTGGTTTATTGTTAGCGGCGCGCTTCTCTCTCAAGTTGCCATGGTGGGATTTTTCACCTATGTCTTCAGCCTTTTGGTCCTGCCCTTACAGATCAGCTTTGACGCCACTCGCTCAGAGGTGATGTATAGCATGAGCTTAACGGCCATGTTAGGGTTGTTTCTCGCACCTACTATCGGTGTTTTGGCAGATAAATACCCAATCCGCTGGTTAATGGTGCTGGGGGCTGCCATTTTCGGCGGCGGCCTATTCGCCTTATCGATGACTCAATCATTGCTACAATTTACACTTTTATTTGGCCTTGTAATGGGGTTGAGCAATCAGCTGCTGGGACCATTATGTGGATCGGCAATAATTTCCCGCTGGTTCACCGAGAGCAGGGGTAAAGCACTGGGCATCGCCGCCACAGGTTCATCTCTTGGCGGTATATTACTGCCGGCGCTATTTGTCTTTTGGCTTGAAGAGAATGGCGATTGGCGCAGCGCTCTGCAAAATCTCTCCTATGGCGTGCTGTTTATCCTGCTGCCCTATCTGTTCTTTGTTATGCGCGATTTTAACCCGCCAACACAGCTTGAAAAAAACCAAAACGATGCTGATAACAACCCCTTAAAACACCATAGCGAGCATCAGGAATACAGCTTAAAGCAGATTGTCAAAGACTTAAATTATTGGATAGTGGGTATCAGTTTAGCCTTGCTATTCAGCTCCTACAGCGCCCTGCTTGCCAATCTAACACCTTATTTAGTGGGCCAGGGTCTGGATAAGGCAGTAGCTGCGCAAGCAATAATGATTATTGCCATCTCAGGGTTTGTCGGGAAAATATCATTTGGTTATGCTGCCGACAAAGTCAGCCTCAGACTCGCCTTATCGGTAACTCAGATGGCAGTAATAGTCGGCTTATTGATACTGGCGGCAAACCCATCTTACGAGATGATAGCTGTGGCTTTGGCCATTCTGGGTTTATCTACCGGTGGCATGCTGCCGGTTTGGGGCGCCTTGCTGGCAGCCATTTTTGGCACAGCGAGCTACGGGCGTGTAATGGGCTTGATGATGCCCCTGATTGTGCTGATAGTGATTCCCGGTTATAGCTTGGCTGGCTATCTCTCCGATCTGACGGGTAATTACAGCCTATGTTTCATTATTTTTTCTGCGCTTATTGCTACCTCTATGCCACTGGCCCTGCTACTGAAAATGCCTTCAGCAGCAGACGCGGATGCGGCGCTTATCCAGGACAAAGAGTCTCTCGCTACCCGGTAATATGGGGTAGCAACTCTCAGTTGCCTGAGTGTCATTTTGAAGGGGCCTGGTTCAAATAGGTCCTGCAAAAAATTAATAACAATTCGTTATTCAAATATCCTCTCTTAATAATATTCCCGTCTAAAAGGCGGGCTTGAAAAGTCCTCAAGTAAACCAAATGTATAAAATAACTGGGGGAAATCCCTACTCTGAACCCTCAGGACTTGATGACTTTATTTTAAGTTTCTTCTCAGGAGGACATATCATGAACTCAATTGATCTAACCCCGCTTTATCGCAGCAGTATTGGTTACGATAGGCTCGGCGCATTGCTAGATAGCGCCCTGTGCGGCAGCGATCTCAGTGCAGGCTATCCAGCCTATAGCATAGAAATGCTAGATGAAAACCACTACGCGATTACTCTGGCTGTCGCCGGATTCGAAAATAGCGAACTAAACCTGAGTGTAGAAAACAATGTACTCAGTGTTCGAGGCCAAAAAGGCGAAGAGCAAGCTAAACGCAACTATCTGCATCAGGGTATCGCCAATCGCACCTTTGAGCGAAAATTTAATCTCGCTGAACATGTCGAGGTAACTGATGCCGACCTCAGCAATGGACTGCTAACAGTAAATCTTGTCAGGGAAATCCCCGAGGCAATGAAACCACGCAGAATTGCTATCAATCAGTCGGCCAGTAAATTGGAGCACAAAGCCAAAACGAAAACCGGCGATACGACAAAGGATGTCGCCTAAACCATTGGCGGGCTGTGGTCGGTCTATAAGACAAGCAGCTGTGACTACAGCCCGTCAAAACCATAACACGGCAAATCAATTTGATTAATTTTGATTGGAGAATTTCTAATGGAACTACAAAAACTCAATCCCTGGAACTGGTTTAAACATGAAACTGGCGAAGCCGATCAAGGTTCGTTTATTCCGGTACGTCGCGATGAGGCATCGCGCAATGCGCTCGGCACCCATCTCGGCTGGCGATCCGAGCGAGACCCTGCAGTGCAATTTCATCAACAAATAGACCGTCTATTTGACGATCTATTCAGTACTTTCAGCATGCCTTCTCGGCATAACTCACATCCGCTTAAATCGCGCCCTGCAATGACAGCAGCGGATTTCTATAGGCCACAGATCGATATATCGGGAGATGAAAAACAGTATGAAATTGTTCTCGATGCCCCCGGTCTGTCGGAGGAGGATTTAGACATTGAAGTTAAAGATGATGTACTGACTATTAGAGGTGAGAAGGAAGAAAAGCACGAGCAGGACGACAAGGAATTTTACCGTGTAGAACGCAGCTACGGATCATTTCAGCGGACCCTGTCGCTACCTACAGATGCCAATGCCGATGACATTCAGGCGAAACTCACTAATGGTGTATTAAAGCTCAGGATCCCTCGGAGCCAGTCTGAGCAATCTGGCGTAAAACGTGTCGCCATCTCATCCAGCTGAGCAGTTGCTCGATGGCAGAGATGGGCCGAGTAATGCGGACTTTTTTGCGCAGCTTTTTTAGGCGCTGCCTGACACTTTTAGGCAGCGCTTAAAATCCCCCCTCCACAGGCCACACTCACAGCTAGTGGCTATAGATCGATCAATGCATCAGTTATTGCGACTGGCCCAGCAGCCCATCAATCATTATTTTTAAATTGACCTCCAGATCCTCAGTCATGGCAACAATTGCCTGGCTCGGCCTCAACTCTAGGGGGGTCTTTTTCGATTTATCTTGCTGGCTCACATTGAGTCTAAGAGAGGCAATGCCATGAATGGCGGACCAGATTAAACCGCCCAACACCAGCTCATCAAAATGCAGTTGCTTGACCTCCACTACCTCAACCAGCAGCTTATCTAACATGTTATAGGCGTTGGAGGCTGCAGCACTCAACCCTTCAAATTCAGAGAAATCGCCCAAAATTGCGCCAAACATTAGCTGGTAGGCAACCGGATTGTGCTCGGCGAATTTTATATAGGTCATGGCAGCGGCCAACAACCGCTGGTCCACTGGCCCTGAGGACTGAGCAACGGCACTTACCTTTTCGCCTAACTGCTGAAATCCTTCGGTCGCTAAGGCGGCAAACAGCGCATGCTTATTGGCAAAATGGCGGAACGGTGCAGTGGCGGAAACATTGGCCTCACGAGCCAGTGCCCGCAAGCTGAATTTTTCGGTGCCATCAATGGCTATGCGGGCCAGAGCCAAACCCATCAACAGTTCCCGCAGCTCGCCATGATGGTAGTTGCCTTTGCTAGGCGCAGTTGCCTTATCAGTAAAAATCGGTGAATTCATGGTTTTATTAATTTCGTTTGCGCGTATTAGTTCGATCAATCATCTACCAAATTTAAAACAATAACCAATTCTTTCATTGCTTCGCACTGTGTAATTTGGCATTATTGCCTATGTTAGCAGTGATTACATTAATTTAATATCCCTCAAGATATCTTTAAGCCAATCTGTAAAGGACTAGACAACAATATGAGCACTAACCGCTTGCCCATAGGTCGCGCACCTCGCGCACTAGCTACTGCACTCTGTGGGTGGCTGTTGTTTGCATCAGCAAATGCCTCTGCCGATTTAACCGTTTCCTATATCAATATCCAGCGCCAAGCGAGCTTTGCCAGCGAGCGTCTCTATGCCGGAAAAACCTTGGCGTCGCGCAGTTCTGAACTGGGTTTTAAACGCGGCGGGGAAATTGCCCAAGTGCTTGTGGACATCGGAGATGTGGTGGCAAAAAATCAGATACTGGCGCGCCTAGACAATCGCACACTGGCGTCTAATCTCAATCAGGCGGAAGCCGACACAGCCCTTGCCGAGGCAAACCTCAGTGCTGCCAAAGCCGAAGTTCAGTTGGCGGCAAAGACTGAAAAGCGTTTTCGCACACTGTTTGAACAGGGCAATACCTCCAAGCAGATTTATGACGAAGCAAAGCTCAGCCTGCAAATCAAGCAAGCCCAAGATCAGGTGGCTCAAGCCAATGTGAAGCGCGCATTAGCGGCAGCCAAGGCGAACAAAATTGCACTGGCTGAGGCGACCATAAGAGCACCCTTCGACGGCATAATACAGTCCCGCTATATGGACGAAGGCACGCAAATACTCAGTGGCACGCCGGCGCTAAAACTTGTCGAACTGGGGCCCATCAAAGCCCACATTGGCGTACCTAGCAGGAGCCGAGACAGTCTAACCATTGGCGG
>Ga0208545_1001104_pt1 | contig 12209 bp, 21 predicted proteins | sample DEB08_DNA_12_FD_185498 | JGI IMG/M metagenome (GOLD analysis project Ga0208545, IMG submission 185498) | Aqueous microbial communities from the Delaware River and Bay under freshwater to marine salinity gradient to study organic matter... | ecosystem: Environmental > Aquatic > Marine > Coastal ... | reverse complement strand
GAGGAGCAAGGACGTATCATGGAGGAAGGCGACTGGATGGCCGGTCAGGACTGGATGGATTCTGTGTCGAACAGTGTGGCTGAGTGGCTACAGGGTGATGATTTCAAGTGAGGATACCTAAATCCTTCATGCTGGCAGGGAATATATGGGAGGTTCATCTCAAGACCAAGAGACAAATGGTTGACGGGGATGATGACTGTCATGGACTCTGCTATAACCATCTCAACGAGATATGGTTGCTGAAGGATCTGGATCCAGTATCAATGGAACAGACGTTCCTACACGAAGCAGCACACTCTGTGATGTTTACGATGGGCTTCATAGACCATGACGAAGTGTTCGTCGAAGGTGTTGCTCAGTTGGTTTATCAGATGTTATTAACGGGAGAGTACGATGACATTGAAGACGATAGCCCCCCGGAGGGGGACTGATGGAGGTGGGTCAGGCCACTTCGGAGCAAGCCGTGGCAGTAGGATTCACAAGGGACAGGACTACAACGTAGCCCCCGGTAGCCTCGTACTGTCACCCGTCGATGGGGTTGCAACCAAGCATGGGTATCCCTATGCAGATGACCTATCCTACCGCTACGTTCAGATAGAAGATAAGAATGGAGACCGTCATCGTTTCTTCTACGTTACGCAACATGTCTCCCTCTACATACCAGTCAAGGTTGGGGATGTGATAGGCAAGGCACAGGATGTGACGGCCCGTTACCCGGAACTCGACATGGCTCCTCACGTTCACTATGAGATCATCACCGCAGAAGGTGAGTATCTCGACCCGGAGACAGAATAATGGGATGGTTAGGTAATATATTAGGTGGGGCAGTCAAGCCCTTAACGGATCTGTACAGTAACAGACAGGAACGGTTAGCCAACGAGAGTGAAGCACGGGCCAACCTCGACCGTATCATGGCAGAGGCAGCAGCCGCAGACTCCACTGTTGCAGGACAGATAGCTTTGGTCAACGCACAGAATCAGAACGCCACATGGAAGGATGAATATGCATTGGTCACGATTACTGCCCCGTATTGGGTTAGCTTTATTATTGGTCTATCCGCTGCTCTGGGCTGGGTTGATATTGATGCCTCGATTGTTATAAACAATATGTTTGAGCCTATGGCAGCTATACCTGAGTATTGGCAAGACACATTCAAGATCGGCATACTGTCTGCGCTAGGAGTAACGGTTTTGAAGAAGGCGATACGATGAAGTGGCGAGGACTCAGGGTAGAAGCTAAGAACGCTTGGCATTGGACCACGCACCCTAGCAAATGGAACACACCTTGGCTGGAGGCTGGTGTATGGACACTGGTCTTTGTGGAGGTGCTACAATGGCTACTATGAAGATCGTCACCCACCATGAGGACGCTACTGATGCGGTGATCGCGGAGCTTGGTGGGAAGATAGATGCGGAAGGGAACTTTGTGCTGAGTGTTGAACAAGGGGGGCCGGGAGGTGCCTTAACACTGTCTGTGCTGGGGTCTATCCTAAATGAACTAAAGATTACCAACAAACACCTTGCGGTTCTGTCCGACGAGGTTTACCTAAGTGAAGAAGATGGAGATTTATTATGACTATTATTGTAGATGGAACTGGCTCAGGCAGGCAAGCGAAGGTAGACGGCAGTAACCGCCTGTATACTCACGCTATCTCTGTACCTGAGAGCGTACAGGCACTAGAAGACGGCGACTCGTATAACTTCAACACGGATAACATCACTCTAACAAGTGCGGCTGATACGCCATTGCTGTACCTGAAGTACACGGGTACACATCGGTTCCTAGTAAGCCGGTTGGTGGTATCGACCAAGGCCACTACTGGTGGCAGTGCCTCGGACAAGCCAGAGATACGAATAATCCGCAACCCTACGGCGGGTACAACTATAAGCAATGCGAACCCAGCGTCTATTTCGGCTAACAAGAACTTCTCCTCAAGCCTGTCTTTTGATGGATTGGTTTATGTGGGAGCTACGGGAGAGACTATAACTGACGGTACGGATGCTCTGTTGATTTACGGTAGCGATGCTGGCGGCACTCTTACATCCGTAGAGATTTCTCTAGGCAAAGGAGATTCGATTGCTCTCTCGTACAAGCCTTCTGCTGGCAACACCAGTCAAGTACTCTACGCTGCACTGATAGGGCACGTAGAAATTGATACATGATCGTCACGAAGATCACTGATGGATTAGGTACAGGTCGCACGGCTATAGTGAACGAGCATGGTACTCTCGTCACTGGCCCTGCCGCCCCATCGGTATCAGCCTCGACTCTGATGGGTGTCGCTGGACAGACCTATAACCTAGTAGACCAAGCCCCCGCTGGCTTCCAGACAGTGCTAACTGGATTCATCGTGAATGCGAATAAGAACGTAGGGGTTAATGACGCCATCGTGACGGTCTTTGCTAACACGGTGGGACCACTAGATACAGCGGAAACGACCGTGTTACTCCAGCTCTCGGTAGCCAAGAGTACTACCACAGTGGTGACTCCTATTGAGATGCACGTAGGCCCAGACCTCTGGGTTAACGGGAACACGGATGATGACGATGTGTACATAACCCTACTGTACTACTACAGTGAGGAGTTGTCACCACAGGATAATCAGTAAACCAAAAAAAAAGGGGACAGCCTAAGCCATCCCCCTAATACCAGCTCTCCCACCCTGCCCTTGGCTTACGCCTTGGGTGGGGTTTTCTGTCTGCACCTCCGAGTGTTCTCACCCCGAGTTACCCACTCGCAATTGTCAGGACCGTAGCCAACCAGCTTCCAGCGCACCCAGCTTAGCCCGTAGCTGTCCAATAGTCATTACGTTACGATTGCTCATGCTGCCGCTCCCGAAAAAATTAGATAGAAGGTGTAGGAGACACCGCTTACCAGTATTATACCTACTGTACCTACGAATAGGTCTATTAGTTTATTCTTCATACTGACAGGTCCACCACTTCACATACATTACCGGAGCAGGCAAGCTCCTGTGTACCAACAGTGTTGTCGTACTTCTCGACGAACGTAGTCCAGTCAGTCCCCTTGGGCATCTTAGCGAGTAGGTCTTTATAACCTTTCGCATCCAGATCCTCGTAGGGAGCCTGTGCGTACACATGGTCATCCTTCGGTAGGAAGCTGATGCCAGAGCAGTTGTTGAAGTTCTTCCACAACCACGCTCCGATCTCCATGAACTCATCCGGCGTGTAACTGATAGTCACGCTCGGCTTATGCTCACACCAGTAGTCCTGATAGGCTTTCCATAGCTCCAGATGATCCAGAGCCGTGATGTCTGTGACGCTACCCTTCGGGGCTTGCACCGGGAAGGAGAAGACTAGCACAGATGGGTTGGTTACATCTGGTTCGTTAGGGAACCCCTGCTCTGCCATCCAGATCGCTAGAGGATCCTTGTTATCCGCCCTCACTCGTCTCACATAGTAGGGGGCATATCGAACATGGATTCCAGATGCGCTGTTCACTAGCTGACTCGCTGTGCCAGACGGCTTCACACATGTAATTGCAGAACTTGCTGGGATCTGTAGCAGGCCAGACCACTTCTTGTTCTCCTCCACGCTGGCTCTCTTCAACTGCCCTAGTAGTGGGCGTAGACTTGAGTTCCTGTGGTTCCCCAGAACCTTGTGATCCAGTATCCCCGTCAGGCTTACTCCCAGTAGTCTCTCCTCGTCGCAGTTCTTTTTCCATATCTTTCTCAAGTATCTGAAGTCGGTAAGGGTGGACTGAAGAGTTCCCAAGAACGATGCGATCCGAACTTTCCTCTCCAGATCTCCCGGCGAATCGTTAGGCCGAACCACAACTTCTGTAAGGTTACAGAACTGTGCAGGTCGAAGGATGATTTCACTACAAGGATTGCATCCCCATTCGTGCCCTGTCTCTCTGCGCCCGATCCGATCAACTTGGTTATTTGCAGCCACACGATTGAAGACCCCTCTCTCCCCAGACCGACTGCGGTATAGCGCCTGCCATTCTTCCATGAATATCTCAACGTCCGGCATCTCCGTATAAGCGACCGAGTTGTTTGCCAGATAACGCTGCGCGTTCGTCGTACCAAAATCCCCATCTTTAGCATATCTCATCCTCTGATCTGTTAAGTTGCTCAGGGAGATGAGAGCCGAACGGCGTACACCACCCACCACTACAATTGCCGCAACCTTACATACAAGGTCATGGCACTCAAGACTGTTGAACTTCCTACCCGCTGCACCCTTGAAGAGGGCTACTGTAAACCGGAACAACTCCTCCAGAGGGGCTGGACCCGAACTACGACCACCGAAGGTCTTGAGCCGCTCACCCGCTGGGCGTATGCCAGAGGTATCCCAACTAGGGATCTCACCAGCGTACAGTAGGGCTACTAGCTGCCTGAAGGCAGAGGCCCAACCTATCTTCGAGTCACGCACTTTGATAACAGTATTGTTAGCAAACAGTTCGTCTGGTATCTCGGGTAGCTTGGCAGTGTATTGGCGCTCGACTGAGAAGCCTACGCCTGTACCGCACATTAGGATATAGAGAACCTCGTCGAAGACTCTCACGTTATCGACAGGAACGTAGGCGCAGTTGTAGCCTGCTACATGGTCCCGCTCTAGTGCCTTACCTGCTGTCATCAGACAACGCATTGAGGGTAGGACTTCTAGGTTGAGGATAGCTCCCCGCGCTTCTTCGAGTGCTTCCTTCATGCCGCTGTCGCCTATGTCAGCAAGCTGTCCATACCAAAAGCTGATGTACCGATCAACAGTCTCGTCCCAAGTCTCTCTCCTCCCTTCCTCTTCTATATATCGAGCATAGCGGCTCTTATGGATAAATGACATATACTCGTCCATCATATTGTTGCCGTCACTCATTAATTATTCCCTTCATCTTTTCCCATGTCGCTCTTTCCTTCACTACTATTTCTTGTTCTGCCTCAATCTCTGTGAGTACCGCTTGCACCTCTCGGCGCTTGGAATACAGAGCTTTGGCGCGTGCTTCCGTAGCCGCAATCTTTTTCTCAATAAAGGCGTCTGGGTCCGTATCTCCTTCGGCGGTCGAATGCTCAGCCATGCTAGGAAGGCTAGGATTATCCATACCAACCACATCTGGATGAAGTGGATTTCCGCTAACGTCGATGATTCCACTCTCTTTCTTCTCCATCCTTTTACTGTTACGGCGAGCATTACGCTCATCCGCATCTGCTGTTGTCAACTCAGGTTTGGTACGCGAACGTACCGCCGCTGTCCACTGCTCCAATACACCTCGGCTCGGTTCTGCGGGTGAGTCAGCCTGTGCTATCAACTGACCTCCCTCATAGAAGGACCACTTGCCTCCCTCGATCACCGTATTCTTTATTATCTCCTGATCGGAATCGTAGTTCATGGCGCTACCTTTAGTATCACGGTGTTAGGTCGATCAGACGTTGCAATGACTACCGTAAACTTCAGGGATGAGGACAAGGTTGACCAACCATGCCCCACACCGTGAACCCGTATCCGTGCATACCAGACTCCCTTATTGAGAGAGGTCTCATAAGAATCGGCATTAACATCTATCTGCCGTGCTACTGGCAGGCCGCTTGGCAGCACTACCTCCCCTCCCCCGCAGGGGGGCTGGTTAGTCCCCGCCATATACTGCCGGGAGATGAAGATCTCCAGCTTGTCCAGAACCCCCGGTGCAAGGGCATTGCCCGCACAGTCTTTCGTAGGCATATCCCACGTAAACTTAACTGGCTCTGCTGCCCTAACCGATGCTCCAGACAGCATCAAAGCGAAGGCTATTGCTATTATCTTAAAGTTCATATTGTTACCACTTCAGGTTTAGTTGATGTTTTGTCTGCTACTCTAGCTCGACTCCATGAACCACACTCGTTGCACTGGAAACGCTGGAAGGTGGAGACCTTCGTTCTATGCGTACCCCGGCGCTGTAGGTCTGTACTCTCACAATTAGGACAGGAGTGTGGGTCGCCATCCTCAGTGAAGAACCCAATAGAAGGGTGGTTCTTGATCCAAGGCAGCAGCCGGTAATAGATTTGCTCTAGCACGCGAATGTCTTGGATGTTGTACTTCATCATCTTCTTCTGTGCCTTCGGGCACTGGTTGACTACATCAACCCATAGCTGGAAGCCACCTGTAGACTGCTTGCCCTTGAGATTCAAGAACTCAGCTACCGCATCCATGCTCTTATGTAGCAGTCGAAACTGCGAGCTGACTGTCTGGTACAAGTCGATACTCTTGTGAGGTGCGGCGGGGGCCAGTCCTCTACGAGCGAACTCCGTGCGAAGCACAGGCTCATCGAACTTATTCCCGTTGTAGGTGATGACCGCATCGGCACTCTCCATCAGATCATGGAGGTCTTCGATGAAGTCCTGTCCGGCGACATCTAACCACTCTGCTCCAAACATAGTCTGGGAGTGAGTGTCCCCCAACCACTTTGCTGCCCAGCAGATCACATGTCCCTGCTGAATCACGGCACCAGCGTGGATGTTCTGCTTCCATGCTTGCCAGACAAAAGCCTCGGTTGGTCTAGTTTCTAAATCGTAAATAAGTATCTTCATTCGGTATCCTGATAGACGAGATCTGTAAACTCAAGATCCATCCCGGTTAAGTAATGGTAGGCCATCAACAATGCGTTGATCGCATTATCGTCCTCTTGTGGGCATAGGTGAATCAGGGCTTCCCTAACATAGTAGGCTGTTTCTATAGTTTCCCGCTCAGTTAGCATTATGCACCCCCTTCCCGTGCCAAAAGCCCTTGCTCGATAGCTATCTGTAGGTAGGCCAACGCTCGCCATGCTACGCTCACTGCATGGTCGCAGTCGTTGCTCTCGTCCCACACACCGACCTCGGTGAGGTGCCTCGCTAGGCAGTCTAGGTGGTCGTTGCTCTGACCCTTGGACCAGTGCAGTCGCTGACCGGGGTTGTGCTTCTCGTTGGCGTGTAGGCTCAGTTGGGCCACTGCTTCGATGGCATCTGGAAAGTATTTAATGAAGCCGGAGTAGACTGGCGTGGCCTTTCGTTTCAAGTCTGCTTCAGAGTAGTTCCCGTTCATGTATTAGTCCTCGTTGTACCATGTAACTTGCTCGGTCTTCTTGTCCCATACACCGGGGACAACACCTTTGCAATACTTGTGAATGTATCCGACCGGAGTCATGTTCTTCGTGCCTTTTAGCTGGCGGTTGGACTCAAAAATGATGCGGAGACCAATACCCTGCAATTGCTTTGAGATAGCACGGAACAGTGCGCGTTTTGTGCCGGGAAAATATCCTTTACACTCGACAAGATAACCTCCTCCGGTAGCTCCACCGTCCCGCTCGCTAACCATAAATAGATCCGCCGTATAGATCCGCTCCTGAATGACTGCATTACTTTTGCATTCCAAACAGCGGCCCTGTCGGACGGATGTGTTGTAAGCAATGGCATCACGTTCGTTGCACCTTCGGATACGATTGCCATGATCTCTGAGTCCGTTGTATACTCGCCATTCAAACTTTGAATCCCACTCTCCACCATCGGCATCAATCCATCGTCTATCACTACGCTTAACTCCTTTCCTTCGTCCACTAGTCATCTAAAGTCGCCTTGTTCATGTACTCTAAGGGTCTATGCGGTGGCGTCCAGAGCCGTCCAGATTCTGTCTGCATCCACACTAACCGTGCGTTCTCAAGGGCTGCTTCCTCTGCTGTCAATACAGTGTATGGACATCCCTTTTTATCTTGGCTTGCAGCGTACTCAGAAACCACACACTCCCAGAGTTCTGCATCACTCATGCCTTCGGCAATCCATTCGTCCACCATCTCGGTAGCACCTTGCACTCCTATCTTCCAGCACCCTTTGATATTGTCAGCGTTGTCTCCTGCCAAGGCTTGCGCCCAGAAGAATGCCCGTGCTTCGTCTGGGGAGATTTGGTACTCCACGTTCTTGGCGTAATTCCAGTGTGTGCCGGGGATCTGATCCAAGTCCTTGTCTGGACTACAGATTACATAGGGCTTGCTGGACTCAAAGGCTAGGGTTGCTACATGGTCATCCACCTCCTTACCGGAGATCTCTACTGCGTTCCAGTGGTCCCGCAGGTAGGCATAGATCTCTTTGTTCCAAGGAGGCTTCGGGGTGTTGATCCGATTGGCTTTGTAGCCCACGATAGTAGCTACATCGTCGCGCCAGTTGGTCCCATCACCCTTGATGTACAGATACAAGTCACCTTGGTATCTATTCATCATGTCTTTGATCTTTGTCTTACATATCTGCAATGCGAAGGGTAAGGGCTGGGGTATGATCTCTAGCTCCCTGTCAATAAGGGTTAGCTTGTTCTCAATCCCATGCGCCTTAACCTCTGCGGCAGACCCGACTCGAATGGAGGATAGCTCCCCCTCTGCATCCTCGAAGACGGCGGTATACCAACGCTCATTCCCAGTACCTCCCGCTATGTATGGCAACCCGTCTGCGTCTACAAGGATGTTCTTCTTCATTAGTGCAAGTCTCCTTCCGGTTCAAATTGAGTCTCAAGGAAAGAGGGGCTAACCAGCTTCCCGTTGTTGTAGTATTTACGCGCTTCGTTCAGGCTCTCCTGTCTGAGGACCATCGAACCGATGGCGTCTGGGAGGGAGATTGACTCCCCCTCCACTACCCCGGTGGTTGTGCAGACTAGCTTGTAGCATGGCTCACCCTTGCACCCTGTGTCGAAGTGTGAGACTCCGACTTGCAGTTCATAGTCAGCCGTGCTGTAGTCTAAATCAGAAGGGAATTTCATCATCGAAACCTCCATCTTCTTCTGGCTCTTCAATCTCAGGGACTGGAAGCTCAGCAGGACTACTGTCCTCCACAGCACCAGCGTCCGGGTACATGTCGATCACTCGCTGAGGATCTTCTGCGTCTAGGAACAACTGCACCCGCATCTTGTTGAAGATGCCCAGCACTTCGTCGTAACGCTTGGCCTTGTTGGCCTTACCTGCTGCCGCCGTCAGCGGCAAGGCATCCAGATCTTTTAGGGTTACGATTAGACTTGCTGCGACGTTCGAGGCGTTGCCCCAAGCTGCGCCCATTCCATTATGGCCTCCCCCGCCAGAAGAGGAATTGTTGGCCGGTGCTGGGACAGCGGCTGCTGCGGCACCCTCCAGTTTCTTGTGCTGCTTGGCTTGTGCGCCAAACTTAGGGTCCACTTCGACCTCTACTTTAAGGACATCTCCTTCTTTGTAACCCGGATCGTTGAATCCGAAGTTGATCCAGCCGTCGTTAATGATAGCTGAGAACTTCTTCCAAGGACCACGTTGGCCCATGCCTTCTTTGACATGCCACTTAGTGATCTTGCCTTCGATGACGTTGCTCATTCTTTCTTTCCCATTTAAGTTTACGTATTTGTCTGTGTCTTAGAGTCCCGCTTTTTACGGGCTGCCGCCTTCTACTTTTTTTGTGGGAGGTTTGCTTCATAAGGTTCTTTCTTCCAGTGAGGCCAATTTTGGACCTCTCTTGAAGCCTGTTCTATATTTCCCCAAAAGCTGGCCTCCCTCTGACTAGCTTTATTGCTCAACTTCTCCTCGCTTAGGCCGTCACTCTGCTCGTCCAAAGCCTCGTCGTAATGTCCCATAACTATGCTGCCTCGATCTTGTCTTTCCAGACGTTGAATGCATGTTCTTCACCCGAACCCCAGTGAGTGCCGTGAACAACTTCCGTACCCAAGGGCAAGCCCTCAAGTGACATGCCGTACACCGCTTCAATGAAGCTGTAGACAAGTTGCCATGACTGAAGCACAAGCTCGCTGTACTTCTCCATGTGTCCCTTGTCTACCTCCGTCAAAACAGAGTCATGGACCGTGTTGACCATCACCATCTTGTCCTGCAATCCGGCTGCCCTGATTAAGTGCCAGAGGATTGTAGCTTGGATGGGGATGATCTCTCCGGTTGCAAACGATTGGATAGGGCCGTTGTAAACCTTAGTCCTTTCATTGCAATAGCCGCTGTTGTCTATCCGTATGTACGGATAAAAGAACTGCATCCCCCAAGGGAGTACAAGTCTCTTCGTGGACAACGCTTCTGCTAACCACATCTCTTGTGTTCGTACCAACCCGCTGTATCGCTCGTTGAACGAATCATAGTAACGCTTCTCGCCTTTCGTGCCGGAGGTTCCGCCGAACAGCGGCTTGAAGGTATGTGCCTTCGCCTTTCGCCGTTGCTCTTTGTCTACCTCGCCTGCACTGATCTGATTAATGATCGAAGCAGAGTGCGTATGTGGATCGAAGTCTGGGTTGTTGATGTCAGCTTTGATTGCGTCATCATTGCCGATGATACCAGCTACCCGGAACTCCAACCCGCTGCCGTCCTCTTCTGTAAACCAAGAATCAGGAGTGCGTGCTTTGAATAACCGTTTGTATTCATTGGGTTGATTCTGGAACTGCGTCCCTCCCGAACGCTCCTTTCCTTTCTCATCCAGCACTCCCTCAAACCGGATCTTCATACCAGACGATGATAGTCTGTGCGTCTTCGTCACTGTCTGGTTGAAAGAAGCGTAGAAGATTCCATTCTGTTGGTTGCAAACTGCCAAGTAGAAGTCTAGGTATTTACTAAGTCTACCCCGTGACTTATTGTAGTCTGCATACAACTTAATGAACTCTTTCTGCTCTTTCGTCTTTGCCTTCAGCATACCGAGTGTATCGGTATCAGTCCGTGCTTTCCCGCCCGGAGTCCTGATGGCGTTGCCTCTCCGATCCTTTCGCTCCTCAAAGCCAAGGTCAACATACACGAACTGTGCAAGCTGAACATCGGAGTTAAGGTTGATGTCACCGGCAATAGCCTGAAGCTCCACAGCTAAACTTGCGACCTTCTCGGTCTGTAGCTTATGCTCCAAGCGAACTGCCTCGTCATCCAACTGCATTCCCTGCATCTCCATGTCAGCCAGCACTGGGCTGAAATGACAACGCACATACTGCATACCCAGTCGCTTGCTCCGCTTTAGCTGTATTCGCTGGTCACGGAACACGAACTCGGTAGTCTGTACATCCTGTATGCACCGGCCTTGCAGCCAAGGCTTAGGAATCTCAACAGGGTTCACTCCAGCCTTCATCATATTGTCAACCACTGGGTCTTTGGCTGGCAATCCTCTCCGTTTACCAAGGTCATTCAAATGGTGTGAGACTTTCAGGTTACCGCTCATTACATACTCAGCAATCTTAGTATCAAATACCATGATGCTCGAAGTGTCGAACTGTAACCGTGCAAGCCAGCCTAACTCATACTTGGCTTGATGCGCCACCAGTAGGTCAGCTTGGTTCAGGTGAGCGACTAGCCCACCCATCTCATACTCATTGCCCCAGAGAGAGTACACCTTGCCGTCCTCCTCGAACGCAGGGTGGTCTTCACCTAGAGACCAGCACGCTAACAACATCTGGTTGGCCGGATGTACCGGATGGCCGAAGTCGCCGTGCGAGGTATCAATCTCAAAGTCCAAACAGACATAGTTCTCTGTGAAGTATCTGTCTGGATCAGGGTTGGAGATAAAGTCTGGTAATCCCATTGCTGTCTCCCTTTTTCTTGCCTCTTACTATTATTATCAATTAATTCATCGGGTTTGCACCCCCCCTTAGCCTTCTTTATACATTTCTGCTTCCGGCGGGGGCAGTGACTCCAGTCGTGCCAGCTCCTCGATCTCCTCAACGGTGAACACCGGCTCGGAGCAACGCCGGATATATGTGGCACCGTCACACATAGCTACGTGGTCAATGTACTTGTGTAACAACAGCTCGTAGTCCATCATTCTTTTTCCCGCAAGACTTTGTTGATTTCTTTGATTCCTTCAAGATCTTCTTCAAGTTCCTGAATCTTCTTTTTGAGCTTGATCTCACGCGCTAGACACGCTCCCTTTTGTCGGTTGGCTTCGGCCAGTGACTTGCGTAAGGCTCCTGCCTCACCTTCCTCTGCGTAGGCTAGTTGCACTAGAGCATCCACCAGCTTCAGCAAGCCTATGTCCCCAGCGTCGTACTGCTTCCCCCATCGGAGGCGTTGTTCGACAATGTGCGCTAGGATGTCTTTAGCATTAGCCAGACTCATTGTGCCAGCTTCTGTTCCACGGTCTCTCATACGTCTTTCTCCTCGGCAAAGGCATGATCCCACTCAGACGGGGTTGCTCCCGTCAGAAGGAACTCCCTGTCATCGTTGTTGAATTGAGGGGAGGGGAAAGCGTCCTGAATAAACTCACCTTCCTCCCACCTCCTCACTCGTTCCTCGAACTCTTTCTGCCCGCAATTGTAGTACCA
>Ga0208545_1001096_pt1 | contig 12253 bp, 10 predicted proteins | sample DEB08_DNA_12_FD_185498 | JGI IMG/M metagenome (GOLD analysis project Ga0208545, IMG submission 185498) | Aqueous microbial communities from the Delaware River and Bay under freshwater to marine salinity gradient to study organic matter... | ecosystem: Environmental > Aquatic > Marine > Coastal ... | reverse complement strand
AAAGCCTGCCAGGCAGCGAAGATGGATTTTGATAATAAAAGTGCTCACAGCGCCCTCTATGACGCAGTGCAAACCGCAGAGCTGTTCTGCGGGATTGTGAATCGCTGGAAAGATCTTGGCGGTTGGCCTCTTGAGACCGACGCTGAGGCCTGAATAGCTTGTAAACGAATAGCCTGTTAGTAGCGGCTATTCAGTTCCCCGCATTAGTCACTACTGACTCTGAGCGCTCTTTCTAGCGACCCAGAAATCAGCCTTTTCAATCCCCAAAGCCTCGGGATCAAAACTCGGATCTACACCCCCATCCAATTGCTGCTCGTAGTCTTTGAGCGCCACTAGAGCCGGGCGCTGCAGAATAATAATCGCGACAATATTTAACCAAGCCATAAGGCCTACACCCACATCACCCAGCGCCCAAGCCAGATCGGCGCTCTTTAAACCGCCATACATTACCGATGTCAGCACCAGCACTTTCAATAGATTGGCCAACCAAGGGCGATGCACCTTGCGGTTAATAAACATCACATTGGTTTCAGCAATATAGTAGTAGGCAACAATGGTGGTGAAGGCGAAAAACAGCAGTGCTATAGCTAACACACTGCTACCAAAGCCGGGCATCACTGTATCAAAGGCCGCCTGCACATAGGCTGGACCCACGTCAGCACCGGGCAGACCCTGATAGAGATAAGCGCCGTCAGCACCCTCGACGTTGTAGAGACCGGTCAACAGAATCATAAAGGCTGTGGCTGAACAGATTAGCAGCGTGTCCACATAGACGGAAAAGGCCTGAACCAAACCCTGTTTAGCCGGATGGGAGACTTCTGCAGCCGCCGCTGGATGAGGACCACTGCCCTGTCCCGCTTCGTTGGAGTAAACACCACGCTTAACACCCCAGGCCACGGCCATACCGATAATCGCACCGTAACCTGCATCTAGACCAAAGGCGCTATTGATAATTAGCATGGTCACTGTGGGGACCATATCTATATTGAGAAATACGACGCTAAAGGCGATCAGAATATATCCGGCAGCCATAACTGGAACCACAATCTGAGCAAAATTGGCGATACGCTTAACGCCGCCGATAACAATCAGCGCCAGACCGACGGCCAGCACAGTCGCAGTCACCAGCGCTGGGATCTCCCAGGCGTTATTCATGGCGGCTACAATACTGTTGGCCTGAATACCCGGCAGACAAAAGCCCATGGCAATAATCGTCGCCACCGCAAAGGTCCAGGCATACCACTTTTGACCCATGGCTTTTTCAATGTAATAGGCTGGGCCACCGCGGTAGCTGCCGTTGTCATCTAGCTCTTTATAGATCTGTGCCAGAGTGGCTTCAATATAAGCCGTGGATGCGCCGAGAAACGCCACGGTCCACATCCAGAAAACCGCACCTGGACCACCGATGGCGATGGCGGTTGCGACGCCGGCAATATTACCTGTACCAACCCGGCCGGAGAGCGACATGGTCAGAGCCTGAAAAGACGAAACACCGGCCTCAGAGCTCTTCCCTTCGCGCATGATTTTTAGCATATGGCCAAAATGGCGAACTTGAAGAAAGCGCGTGCGCAGTGAAAAGTAGAGTCCGGTTCCCAGACACAGATAGATCAGTGCCGAACTCCAGATAATGCCATTGAGATAGTTAACAAATGCTTCCACGATTAATCCCTATTATTTTTGTTACCGTCTAATCACGGCGTTTATTTTTCTATCGATTAACAGCGCTCAAATCAAAGCTGGCACTAGTCGAGCGCCTCGCGATCAGCTGAAGCAAAAATATCGTCGAAACCGACAATAAAATCATCTGCAGATTCTGCACCGGCGAACTGCAACGCAGGAACCTCGAGACCAGAGAAATAATCCGGATAGGGAGAAAATTCACCCCAGCTTCTCATCTGGGCGGTGATACTAACAATAATGATCAACATTACAAAGCAGAGGGAGGAAATCCAGCGCTGGCGCGGCAACATGTTTGTCGCCAAGGCAAAATTAGCTGAGAGCAATAGTGCCAAAAGCAGCAGCGCATTGATTGGCGACAGAATCATTGCAACCATCTCAGTGCCGGCGTTATATGCCAGTATCCCGATAAGCCAATCTGCCAGAGAGTAGACCAAGCCGGCTAGCAAAATTAAACAGTAGTGACTTAAGAACTGACTCTCATTACGTAAAAAACGGCCTATGGCTCCCCAGAACAGGGCCAGAAATAGCAGCACAGCCTGAGTGCCCAAAATGATCGAGAGAACGTTTTTCCACTGCCACTCAACAAAACTACTGGAATAGAGCGCAGCAATCTCCACGGTTAGACTAATCAGAAATAGCGGCAACCAAATAGACAGTCGATTTAACTTGCCAGCATCCCGCTCTAAGTGATGGAGCTCTTTAGCAGCATCCACTGGATGACTGTCAGAAACAATCCGCAGCCTAGTGCGACCAACTTTTATCTCTGCGCCCTCACCAAGAACTATTGTTGAGTCGGAATCGAGCAACTGAGCACCAGACGAGCGAGGATTTTTAACAACCTCAACGCCATTAAGTGTCTGTAGGTCCGTCAATTGCCAGCCATCTTCAACTGCATCGAAACGCAGATGATTCGGCGAAATATGAACGTCATCGAGAACCACATCATTCTGGTAGCTACGACCTACGGTGGCTGAGTTGCCCTCAACGGTGAAATAGCGCTGACGTTTGCCACCCCAGCCGAGCAGTTCAATAATTACCGCCATTGCGCCACTCCCATAAACTTCCGCGCATAGGCTTTAGCATTATCGCGACTGACACCTGCTAGAGTGAAATGACTAATAAAAGCAGCCCGGGCATCATCCACTGTGCCCTGTAAAAACATCACATCGTAGAGCTGTGGATAGTCTTTGTAAGCTCGGACACAAAACACCGCCTTAGTTTTGCGCTGGGGCTGTGCCTCGAGGTTATTCACTGCAACAAATTCGGTATCGCACTGATAGTCACCCACATCTTTTTCACTGACCTTATTGCCCGCAGCGAAATCACTAAATAACCTTTTATAGTAAGTGTAAAACTGCAGGGGATTAAGTTTGCCCGCTTCCAGCCAAAAGAACTGATGCTCAATTACACCGCTGCTAAATTTTTCATTCAAATAAATATTATCTTCACTGCGACAGGTGCGATCGGCACTGAGCAATTGGGCTTTTTCGGAACTTCTGTTAGATCCGCCCCAACACCTAAAAAAAGGTGACAGCTCGTTGACCACTGTGGCTTTACCCAGAGCAATAGTGGGCCAGTCCAGAGAGAGCATTTGAGCGAATTTTTTCTCCTGATCCGCAAGCAGCTGTTGGCCGATTCGCAACGCCATATTGTCCAAGCCCTGCCCGCGCAATTGATACTCGGCGATCAAATGTTGCAGGGCCGTAACCGGCACCAGAAAACTGACCTGATTGCCTGCAGTGGAAACATTGATGCCCACCACTTCGCCGGCTTGATTGAGAGTTGGCCCGCCGCTCATTCCCGAATTGAGCGAACCAGTGAAATGCACCCGCGGATGATAGCTGGTTTGATTGATGCCATTGTAGGTTCCAGGCACCACGGTCAGCCCCAAATCCAGCGGATTGCCCAGAGCATAGACTGGCACGCCTATGGCTGGCTCAGCTGCAGCCAGTGGTAGCACCGCAGCAATCTGGCTATTGGCCTGACTACTCACCTGACTATTAATCTGAACCAGGGCCAAGTCATTGACCACGTCCACATCAACCAGGTTCAGGCTACCAGCCGCTCCACTGGCACTGAGATATTCGATGCGGTATTGCTCTGGCTTGCTAGCGGCCATCTGTACCACATGATAATTAGTCGCGACCAGGCCGCTATCGTTGACCACAAAGCCTGAGCCAATGGCGCTCTTGCTACCGGAGGTGATATCAATAATTCTAATTTGCAGGATGCCAGCTTTATTATCGGCAAACAGTGCGCGCGCACTGTTGCTTTGAGCAAAGACCGCGGAGGGGAACATTAGTAACAAAACCATTAGCAAAAAAGCTAACGAGATAACGTCGGGCTGCCGTCTATTTCTATTGATAATCAATCTGCAGCTCCTGTCATGATCGGGCGATATGCTTTCAAAATATGCCCAATATTAACAGTGCTGGGCAGAGTCGCGTAGCTATTTGTATCGAGGCCGCGGTAAAATAATGTTTTCTCTGAGGATCGGCTTGTCAAACTAGTGGGTAGCTCTAGTTATGGCGTTGAGGTATTAGGTTGATCTTTTTTCAACCACCTCTATTGATTCCCATCACCGCAACAGGAAACCCGAACAAATGAGCGACTCCTTCAAAGATAGTGCCCTTAAATATCACACCCACCCAACCCCCGGTAAGTTAGAGATTCGTCCAACCAAACCTCTAGCCAATAAGCGTGATTTATCGCTCGCCTATTCTCCCGGTGTTGCGCACGCCTGTGAGTTAATTGTCGAAAATCCCACCGAAGTCGCCTCGGTCACTGCCCGGGGCAATCTGGTGGCTGTGATTACTAACGGTACTGCTGTGCTGGGTCTGGGTAATATTGGCCCACTGGCGTCAAAGCCGGTAATGGAAGGCAAGGCAGTACTGTTTAAGAAGTTTGCCAATATCGATGTCTTTGATATTGAAGTAGACGAAACCGATGTGGATAAGCTGGTGGATATTATCGCTTCTCTAGAGCCAACCTTTGGCGGCATTAACCTTGAAGATATCAAGGCACCCGAATGTTTTATGGTGGAGAAAAAACTCCGCGAGCGCATGAAGATTCCGGTTTTTCACGACGATCAACACGGCACCGCCATTGTTGCCGCCGCTGCTATTTATAACGGCCTGCGCATAGTGGATAAAAAGTTTGAAGACGTAAAGCTTGTGGTCTCAGGTGCTGGCGCTGCCAGTATCGCCTGTGTCGACCTGCTGGTAAGCATGGGTCTGCAGAAGAAGAATGTGCGCATGATCGATCGCACCGGTGTGATTTATGCCGGCCGCAAGGAGGGTATGAACCCTTGGAAAGAAGACTATGCAGTGGAAACCAGCGATCGCACCATTGACGATGCTATCGAAGGTGCCGATCTGTTTATGGGCCTCTCAGGACCGGGCGTATTAAACGGCGAGTTGCTGAAGAAAATGGGTCCAAAACCCATTATTCTCGCCATGTCCAACCCGATTCCAGAGATCATGCCAGAAGAAGCCATGGCCGCTCGGCCCGACGCAATTTTGGCCACGGGTCGCTCTGACTATCCCAATCAGGTAAACAATGTTCTGTGCTTCCCGTTTATTTTCCGCGGTGCATTGGACTGCGGTGCCTCGACCATTAACGAAGAGATGAAAATGGCCGCGGTTCGTGCCATTGCCGATCTGGCCACTATGGAAACCTCAGATGTGGTGGCTGCGGCCTATGCCGATGAAGCGCTGAAATTTGGCCCTGAATATCTGATTCCCAAAGCCTTTGATCCACGCCTGATTGAAGTGGTCCCTATGGCCGTGGTTAAAGCAGCAATGGAAAGCGGTGTAGCTACGCGTCCCATAGAAGACTTAGAAGCCTATCGCCAGACTCTTAATGAGTTTGTTAATCAGGCTGGGCTGTTTATGCAGCCAATTATTGAGATGGCGAAAAAAGCCCCGGCGCGCATTGTCTATGCCGAAGGGGAAAACGACGATGTGCTGCTAGCTGTGCAAGCAGTATTGGATGAGCAGATCGCCAAGCCTATCTTGGTTGGCCGTCGCCTGGGTATGGAACAAAAGATTGACCGACTGGGTCTGCGTATCGATCTGGACAAAGATGTAGAAATATTTGATCCCAGCAATAATGATAGCCACGAACAGTATGCCGCCTTCTATCATGAGAGTGTCGGCCGTCACGGTGTCTCAGTGGATGCAGCGCGCAAGATTATGCGTGATGACCAAACTGCCATAGCCGCAGTGATGGTTGCCCGCGGCGAGGCCGATGGCCTTATCTGTGGCAAGGTAGGTCGCTTCGATTTCCATCTCCGCGAGATCATGCATCTGCTCGGCCCTTCCCACAAAGAGCAGCTGGTCTCATCTGCTGCTGTATTGTTGATGCCAGATGGTCCGCTGTTTTTGGCGGATACCGCGATGAATGTGGATCCCACCGCCGAGGAACTGGTAAAGATTACTGAAGCCAGTATCGATCTAGTGAAGCGTTTTGGTATTGAACCTAAGGTGGCACTGCTGTCCCACTCAAACTTTGGTACCGCCAATACTGCCTCGGCGCGGAAAATGCGCCTAGCCAGTGAACTGTTGCAGCAAGCTCATCCAGAGCTGGAAATTGATGGTGAGATGCATGTGCTAAGTGCCTTAAATCCGAAATTGCGCAAAACCATCTATTCCAAATCAAACCTCAAGGGACGAGCCAATGTCTTGGTGATGCCTAATTTGGATGCGGCGAATATAGCCATGGGATTGATTCGATCTCTGACCGATGCCCTACTGATCGGGCCGCTCATCAATGGCTTCAGTAAGCCAGCGCATATTGTTATTCCGTCGGTGTCTTCACGGGGTATCTTTAATATGACGGCATTAACCGTTGCGGATATTCAGCATAGTAAGTAGATAAGTTATTAGCGTTACAGGGGGCTAGCTCGTATGAGCTAGCCTTTTTTATATCAATTTTCTCAGATTATTCTTTTAGTGCCAGAGCCATTTGATAGAACTGCTTTTTGTCACCGCCGGTAATCTTAGCGGTGAGTGCTGCTGCCTTGGCGGTTGGCAATTCTGCCAACAACAGACGCAGGACTCGTTCGCCGTCGACAGTTACTGTGCTTTCGCTCTCTTCACGACCTGCTAATACTAGGACGATTTCACCGCGCTGCTGATTGCTGTCGGCCTCAACTATGCTAACTAGCTCAGCCAGCGTGCCATGCAGATAGGTCTCAAAGGTCTTGCTCAGCTCACGAGCGATAAAGCCACTGTGCTCAGGGCCAAACACGTCAACACTGTCTCTCAGGGTTTCCAAAATTCGGTGGGGTGCCTCATAGAACACCATAGTTTCAGGCACAGCCGAGAGCTCCTCCAGTACCTTTTTGCGCTGGGTACTCTTGGCCGGCAAAAAGCCGATAAATCTAAATCGATCCGTGGGCAGACCTGCTACGCTCAATGCAGCAATGGCCGCACAGGCGCCGGGGACAGGAATAACACTAATACCCTGCTGCCGTGCCGCGAGCACCAAACGATAACCAGGATCGGAAATCAACGGTGTCCCGGCATCAGAAATTAGGGCTATATCATTGCCGGAACTGAGCTGCACCAAAATCTTGTGGCTGCTTTTTTTGTCGCTGTGGTCGTGGTAGGCCATCAATGGTGTATCAATGCGAAAATGATCCAGCAATTTTTTGCTGTGACGGGTATCCTCACAGGCGATAGCCTTCACTGATTGAAGGATCTCGACTGCTCGGGGTACCATATCACCCAGATTGCCTATGGGTGTGGCGACTACATACAACGTACCGGATTGATTTAAGTTCATGACTAAAAGACTTTTTCTCTCGATGATTTATGCGCTGGCCATCTTAGCCTTTATCGGGGGCTGTGCGCCAACTACAACGCAAAATTCAGGCCCAATTGCCCGGGTGACTCTGGACGCTGAAAATATCGAAGTTAATCAGTCCCTGGTGAGCCAGGCTGAACTGGCTCTGGCACGAGTGCAATCCAACGACACTGAAGGCAGAGACAACCTGCTACTGGATATTGCGATTCTATTTGCCCAGGGCGGTGATCTAGAGCAGAGCAGAAGCACCCTGCAGCTTATTAATACCGATCAATTGAACGATATATTTTTTGTTGAGTACAACTTGCTCGGAGTGGAACTGGATCTTGCTGAACGGCAGCTGGTCAGCGCCAAAGCTAGGCTTGCGGAGCCACGTTTTCTGACCCTGCGCCAGAGTGTTAACATAAATTTTCAGCGCCGTATTCTGAGTCTCGAAAGCGCACTGAACACTGCTAGCGGCCAGATAAGAGCCAGTATCGAGAATAATATTCGGCTGAGTAATCTCTACAATTCGCGAAAAATTAGCGACCAGCGACTGATCTCTCGTGTGCATGACCAAATTTGGCTACAGCTTAATCAACTGCCATTTAATCAGTTGCAGCAAATCGATCCCGCCGACCGCGGCGTGTTGGCTGGCTGGTTGCAACTGGCCGCGGCGATGCGGTATCGACAGGCCGACCCAGGCGCACAAAAGAATTTCTTCGCAGTATGGAAGCAGAGCTGGCGCGAGCATCCAGGTGCTAATAGCCCACCAACTGCATTAAAAAGTCGATTTCGTGGTACCGGTGCGCCGAAGAATGTAGCACTGTTGCTGCCACTGCAGGGGCAATACGAAACACCCAGCACCACCTTACTCAATGGTTTTATCAGCGCCTATTATGAAAACCTAGCCCAGGGCGCTAACCTGCCCAAAATAGCCATCTATGACACATCCTCTCAGCCAGTCACTGAGGTTTATAACCAAGCAGTTGAGCGCGGCGCCGATATGGTGATCGGCCCCATGCGCCAATCCCAGGTGGAAGAGCTGGCTGTCAGCCCGCGCTTACAGGTTCCCACCTTAACCCTCAACAGGTTAGATAAAAACCAGCTCAACGACATAGAGAATTTGTTCCAATTTGGTCTCTCAGCGCTGGATGAAGTGACCCAGATTGCCGATCAAGCTTGGATTCAGGGACAGACCAATGTATTACTGATAGCCCCAGATAGCGGCTGGGGTCTTCGCGCTCGGCGTTATTTTGTTGATTACTGGACAGCCAAAGGTGGTACCGTGATTGACGCAATCTCCTACCCCACCAGTGTCAACGATTTTACTCGACTGCTGGAGAGGCCATTGGAAATTGATCTCAGTGAGCAGCGCAGCCTAGCCCTGCGACGTTCGGTTAACCGCAGCCTCAGCTCTACCCCGCGTCGGCGTCAAGATATAGATCTGGTTATTGTTCTCGGCTATTCTGAAAAAGTCCGCCAAATAAAACCTGCATTGGATTTTCTCTATGCCGGTGATGTTCCGGTTTATGCCACCTCGCATATCTACAGCGGAACTCAAGAGATAGAACTCAACCGCGATCTCAGTGGCATCAAATTTAGCGCTATGCCCTGGACTCTAGAGGGTCATATGCCACGACCACTTAAGCTAGATCAGCGTCTACCGACGGCCTACCGCCAGCTCTATGCTCTAGGATACGATGCATTTTTATTACACGGCCTTCTCGAGGAACTCGCCAGGCCAGATGCGCTGCCTGTATTTGGCGCCACGGGCATGCTGCGACTCTCGGAGGGAAGTATTATGCGTACTGAAAAGTGGGCCGCCTTTGAAAAGGGCCTAGTGGTACCGGCGCAACCCTAGGGATCGGATTTTTCAGGAGCACTCTTTTCAGGAACACTATTTATCAGGAAAAGTATTATGGGGACAGGGATATTCCCAAGTAGCAAAAAACAGAGTTTGAGCGGTGCCGCAGCTGAACAGTTGGCGCAGGATTTTTTGCAATCTAAAGGCCTGAAGTTTGTGGCGAAAAACTTTCGCACTCGCAGGGGCGAAATTGATCTGATTATGCTGGATAATGGGATTCTGGTATTTGTCGAAGTACGCTTTCGTAGCAGTGTAAATTTTGGCTCCGCCGAAGAGTCTATTACGGCGAAAAAATGCCTGCGCTTAAGTTCCGCCGCACAGGCTTATATGCAGCGGGAGGGCCTAACCGAAAAAGTCAGTGCCCGCTTTGATGCAGTAGCTATAAGCCCTGACAAGTCATATAGGCAATCCACAAGCCAGTATTGCATCAATTGGATACAAAATATTCTGCAGTAGCTTCTAGATTAGGTGGCTGCTAATTTAAAGAGGGATACAAGTCATTGGACGCAGTAGATCAAAGGGTTTTTAATCAGTTTCAGAAAATGATTGAGGCAACCATGGCCACAGGGGAGACCTGCGCCGACTCCATTGCCAATGCCGCTGAAAAAATCGCCTCGGCACTGTTAGCGGGCAACCGTGTTTTTACCTGCGGCGAGCATTCCAGTAGCCTGGTCGCGCAACTGCTGACTGACTACCTCTCTCAGGGCTATGAAATTGATCGCCCAGGTTTCCCATCTCTTAATCTAAATCAGATCGCTCAGCAGAGCGCTGCTGCGGAACGCTATAACCAGGCCTTAAAAACTCAGGCGGTAAGTGGTGATATCTTGGTATTATTTAGCAGTGGAGACAATAGCAGCCTATTGCTCGGCGCACTGAATACAGCGCTGGATCGAGGCATGTCGATCATCCTAGTTTCTACGGAAAGTGATAATTCGCTGATTAACTTGGTAAGCTACAATGACGTCCATATCAATATCGGCAGTGCACCATCGCCGCTGATTACCCAATCGCAGATACAAATTGTTCAGTGCCTCTGCGCACTGATCGACAGTCATATTTTTGGAGGTGAGTAAATGTACAAGAGAATTCTAACTTTAACACTGGTGAGTCTTTTATCCAGCTGCACCTCTGTGATCAACACGGTTGTCAAAGAGCCGATCAATCCGGATTTAACATCCACTCCCATTGGCTCGAATATCAACGACATAAAAATGAGCACGTTTATCGGCGTCAATATTAAGAAAGCCGATCCAGCACTCAAGAAAGCCCACATTAATGTTCACGTCTACAATTCCATTGTCCTGTTGACTGGTGAAGTGCCGACTAAAGAGTTGAGAGTACTAGCTGGGGATACTGCCCGTGCCTACACAGGGCAAAGACAGGTTCACAATGAACTGCAAGTCCGCGGTAACTCATCGATTGTCGCGCGCACCAATGATGCACTGATCAGCGCCAAGGTAGCCACCAAGCTAACCTTTGATAAAGAGATCAAATCATCCAACATTGAAGTGATAGCTGAAGATAGCGTGGTTTATTTGATGGGTAGAGTCAGACGTATCAACGGTGAAAAAGCCACTGCGATCGCCAGTCAAACCAGTGGCGTCCGCAGTGTAGTGAAAGTCTTTGAATACGTAGACTAGGCCTCGAAACTAGACTAGCTCAATCGCCATGGCGGTGCCCTCACCGCCGCCAATACAGAGACTGGCAATGCCTTTGCGGCCACCGTGCTGCTGCAGGGCATGGATCAGAGTAACAATGATTCTGGCACCACTGGTGCCAATCGGATGACCAAGAGCGCAGGCGCCACCATGAACGTTAAGTTTGTCGTGGGGTATATTCAGTTCATGCATAGCCGCCATGGCAACTACTGCAAAGGCTTCATTAACTTCCCAAAGATCCACATCGTCGACTGTCCAACCGACTCGCTCCAATGTCTTGTTGATCGCTGATACTGGCGCTGTAGTGAACCATTCCGGCTCCTGAGCACTCTGATCAAAGCCATGGATCAATGCAATGGGCTTCAAACCTCGCGCTTCGGCTTCATCTGCCATCATCAATGTTAGGGCCGCGGCACCGTCAGAAATAGAGCTGGCATTAGCAGCGGTAACCGTACCATTCTTATCAAAGGCGGGTCTTAGCTGAGGAATTTTTTCAGGCTTGGCATTGCCCGGCTGCTCATCTGCAGCTACAACAACATCGCCGCGTCGTGAGGAAATGGTGACTGGCGCGATTTCCTGATCAAACCAACCACTGTCGATCGCAGCATTGGCGCGACGCAGAGATTCGATAGCATAGGCATCTTGGTGCTCGCGACTGAAACTGTATTTGTCCGCGCATTTTTCAGCGAACAAACCCATGGCGACACCCTGGTAGGCATCTTGCAGACCATCGTATTGCATATGATCAAGCATCTGGGCGTGGCCAAAGCGATAGCCCTGACGTCCCTGGGGAATTAAGTATGGGGCACGACTCATGCTTTCCATACCACCGGCAACGACGCTACTGACCTGGCCTGCTCGCAGTGCATTACAGCCCATCATTACCGCCTTCATAGCGGAACCACAGACTTTGTTGATGGTGGTGCAGCAAGTGTCTTGAGAGAGTCCAGCGGCTAGCGCTGCTTGGCGCGCGGGAGCTTGTCCGACACCGGCACTGAGAACACAGCCCATCAGTACTTCACCGATCTCACTGGGGGCGAGAGTCGATTTTTCCAACGCTGCGCGAATGGCGACAGCACCAAGATCGGCTGCAGAAACTGAAGAGAGAGATCCCATCATACCGCCCATGGGCGTGCGTGAGGCTGAGAGAATGGCAATTGGCTTAGACATTAGATATAGCTCCGACTAAACCTGCTACTTAATAACCCTTAGCGATGGCTTAGTCTTTTTCGGAGCCTTGTCGCTCGGTGGAGCAGGTGGT
>Ga0208545_1001091_pt1 | contig 12307 bp, 16 predicted proteins | sample DEB08_DNA_12_FD_185498 | JGI IMG/M metagenome (GOLD analysis project Ga0208545, IMG submission 185498) | Aqueous microbial communities from the Delaware River and Bay under freshwater to marine salinity gradient to study organic matter... | ecosystem: Environmental > Aquatic > Marine > Coastal ... | reverse complement strand
CTACGATGACTGCTAAGGAAACAGCTGCAGTGACTGCTCACCTCTCAACAGCTGGTAAAATATTTAAAGAGATCTCTGGTAATGTACTCAAAGAGATCGAACAAAATAAAGAATTAAATCTGGTTATCAATACATATAATAATACAAAGGTAAGAGCTAACGAACGTATTACTAATACTGCTCAACATACAAAAGGCCTTATTGATTTTGTTAACCTACGATATGCTAAACAAATTGATAAGCTAAAATCTGATAAAGGTAAACAAAAGAAAGAAGCACAAAGAGATCAATTACTATCATTTTTTAGTAAAAAAAATACAAAAACATTAAAAAAAGTGTTCGATTTACAAAATTCTGTAGTGGATGCGAAATTAATTATTATAAATAAACTTAACAGTCTATCAAACATTAATACGTTTGTGAAGACAAAATCCGGATTTAAAGTAACCAACCCTGAAGGTTTTGTTGCTATAGATCGTATGGAAGGTGGAGCTGTTAAATTAGTTGATAGGTTAGAATTTTCTACCAACAACTTTAGCAAAGATATTATAAAAGGCTGGGATAGTCCAGGCTAAATGGGATACCGAGGATAAGAATGAAATCATTCAAAGAATTTGAAGAGGCCATGACTGCTGCACAACGGCAGAAAGCTAAGGCTACCTTCAGGAAAAACAAAGGCAAGATTATGCTTGGTCGGAAGAAAGCTGCCAAGAAACTTGCGTCAAAAGAAAAACTTCAAAAACGTGCTGAAAAACAAGCTCGTAATATTCTCATTAAAAAACTTCTAAAGAAAAAGGATAAGGGTGATCTATCCTTTGCTGCTCGTGGTGAACTTGAAAAAAGATTAGCGAAGAAAAAAGGTGCAATTAAGAAGATTGCTAAGAAGCTATTACCACAAGTAAAGAAAGCAGATAGAAACAAATTGAAGAAGAAAGGTGAAGAATAATAATGGCATATAATCCAAAACGTTTTAGTGAATATCTATCAGAAGAGACGAAGGACATTACCTTCGTCTTTGGTCGGTTTAACCCACCAACAAATGGTCATGAGAAAGTCTTCGATACTCTCAAGAAGCAAGCAGGCTCTGGTCAGTTTAGAATATACGCTTCACAATCAAATGATCCTAAGAAGAATCCTCTTAAGTTTAAAGATAAAATCAAATTCCTACGTAAAATGTTTCCTAAGTATGCTCGAAACATTATGGCTGATTCTAATATCCGTACAGTATTCGATATCGTTGTTCGTCTATATGACCAAGGGTTTACGAAAGTAAACATGGTTGTTGGTGATGATCGTAAAGCAGAGTTTGATAAGCTGCTGAATAAGTACAATGGCGAAAAGGGTCGTCATGGTTTCTATCAGTTTGAAGGTGGTATTACAGTCATCAGTGCTGGTGCAAGAGATCCTGATTCAGATGATGTAACTGGTATGAGTGCATCTAAGTTAAGAGCTGCAGCTGTAGCAAATGACTTTGCAACATTCAGTAAAGGTATGCCATCATCTTATAAAGATGGTAAAGAATTATTTAATGCTATTCGTAAAGGTATGGGTCTAAAAGAGTCTCATAAACATCGTAAGCATATCCAATTAGAAACAGTATCGGAAAAAAGAGAAGAATATGTAAATGGTAATCTATTCTCTGAAGGTGATACTGTTGTTGTAAAAGAATCAAATGATGTTGGTACGATTACAATGAAAGGTCCTAATTTTGTTTTAGTTGAATTAGCAGATGGTAGTAAGAAACGTCATTGGTTAGATTCAGTTGAAAAGTTAGAAGAAGCAAAAGATATGCCTTTGTCTAAACATACTAAAAAATATAAGAAAATGTTTGGTGAAGAAGATCTAGAAGAAAAGAAAATCGCAGGTCTTGTTAAGAAAGCAGAAAAATCAGGCATGCCATACGGTATACTTAAAAAGGTATATGATCGTGGAATGGGTGCATGGAAAACAAGTCATCGTCCAGGTACTACTCCACAACAATGGGCATTCGCTCGAGTTAATTCATTCGTTACTAAATCAAAAGGTACATGGGGTGGCGCTGATAAAGACCTCGCCTCTAAGGTTGAATCGTACGAGATTGGTACAGACGAATATACTAAACACGCAAAAGAAACAACTCCTGGTGAACTCGAAGAGATGGGAGCATTATCTGCAATAGGATTAGATGATCTAGATCGTTGGATTGATAAGACACTTAAAAAACCAGTGTACAAAAAGGCTGTAAGATACTACCTTGATCAACGTAAGAAATCATCAGGTGATACTGATAACGGTCAAAAGATTATGATGAAAACAGCTAAGGTTACTGGCCTTGACTATAGAAACTTAAATAAGACTTTTCATGATATGATCAAGAAAGGTTTACTACCTAAACATTTAGCATTCGAAGATACTGCAGTATCATTCAAAGATTACTTAAAGGACAATAACGATGAAGAAATTTAAATCTCTACGAGAAGCCCGCCTTAACGCTGCCGACTACACTGTTGGATCTGAAAAATTTCCAAAGGGCGGTTTCCGCGCGTTGGTTACACATAAAGAGAAAGGTACAATGTTGTACCTAGGCAGCGAATTGTTTAAATCTCCTAAGGATGCTGAAGGTCAAGCTAAAGCATATCTAGATGGATATGCAGCAAGTAGTGATCGTGGTGCTAATAGAGCATCTGATGATTATGCTAAAAAGAATAAAAGCAAATTAATGAAAGAAGACGTTGAATTAGATGAAGCAAAAATTAAACCGTCAGACTATACTGCTACTTCTGAGAAATCAAAGTTTGGCGGACATAGAGCTAAGGTCGTACATAAGACTAAAGGTACTACAATGTATCTAGGTTCTGATGGATTTAAGACACCTAAAGCGGCTAAGGCTGCTGCAGATGCATATCTTACAGGGTATGCTATAAGCGGTGACAATGGTGCTCAGCGAATGATGCAAGCACATATTAAGAATAACAAAAAGAATTTAGTTGATCCTAGTGTTTTAGATACTAAGGAATCAGTTGATGAAGCTGCGACGAAAGTAATTGCTTCAGTCGAATTGTGGAATGGTAAAAAGATGAAAAAGTCTTTTAAGAACCAATCAGCCGCAGAAGCGTTTATAAAGAAAATGCAAGATGAAGAAGATGTTCGTGGATACAATATGTATGCAGAAGGTCTTGATGAAGCTGGACCAACCTATATTGATGGTGTTAAGTACCAGAAAGAAAAGAAAAAGAAAGGTTTTAACAAAGACGATTGGGAATGGAATTCATCTAAGCAGTTATATAAAAAGGTTGATGAAGCCTTTCTAGATTCTCTTCGTGAAGGATTATCAATTGATGAGTCAATGGATGACACTATAAAAAGACTTAAAAAGATGGGTGGCGTTGTCTATGGTGATAAGCTAACAAGCAAATCAGATAAGACACCTGCTAAACTAGCTTCTCAATCACGAGGCAAGAAGACTGTATACTTCGTAGTTACTGATGATGGCTATACAGAGTATAAAGATTTAGGTGCTGTTAAGAAAGCTTGGACTATTGCAGGTAATAATGATGATGCTAAAATTGCATTAGACCTTATGTCCAAACAAGGTGATGGCGATGCTATCGATATGGTATTGAATAAATACAAAATTAGTATTGATAAGCTAGATAAGATTGTTAAGAATAACTTAGGTGCTAAATCAGCGGCTGACTTCTTAGGTGAAGCTGTTGCTCTTGATGAAGCATTTCTACGACTTCCTGGTGAAATGATTAATGGTGAATTGCCTATGGCTATCCGTGATCTCGAATCAATATTAAGAGGTCTAAAGGCTGGTAATGATTTTGATGCAAAGGGTTTCAATAAGCAAATAGCTAGACTTAATACAATTAAGAAAGAAGCTAAGAAGTTTAATAGTGAAGATGAAGTCCCAACACGTTACCAATACACTGCTAAGAAATAATCATGATTAGATTTAGTGACTTTATAGCAGAAGGCGAAGGTAAGCATAAAGGCGAAGGCTATGAAGCTGGCTTTAAACGTCGTGTTGTAAAGACCACTAAACCTGAACATAAAGAAAAAGGGTTTAATTGGAGAATCAAAGGTAAAGAAAGACCTGAGGTTACTATTAAGTTATATAAAACTAAACCTGATTTTGCTGAGTTTAGTAAGCAAATGAAAAGAGTAGCAGGGCATGAGTTTGGATAATTTTAAAGATTTTATAGATGAGGGTGTAAATGATCCTGGAATCTTTAAAGCGATCTATATGGCCGGCGGACCTGGCAGTGGTAAGTCATTTGTAGCAAAGGGTGCTATTCCATCTTCAAGTGGTCTTAAGATGGTTAACTCTGATGACTTATTTGAGCTAGGTATGAAGAAGAATGATCTAGACATGAAAATGCCTGATTCAGAAAAAGAAAAACGAGGCGAAGTAAGGACTCGTGCAAAACAGCTGACTGGTAAACGACAATCAATATATATGAAAGGTCGTTTAGGATTGGTCGTTGATGGTACCGGTAAAGACTTTAATAATATAAAGACCAGTTCTGAGATGTTAAAGAATTTCGGTTATGATTCATATATGATATTCGTTAACACTTCATTAGAAGTAGCATTGGAAAGAAACGCTAAGCGAGCACGTTCTCTTCCTGATTCACTAGTGATTGATTCTTGGAATAGAGTACAAAATAATATAGGTAAGTTCCAAAACTATTTTGGAGCCAAGAATATGCTTATTGTGGATAACAATAATGCAACAGAAGATGTAATGGTAAAAGCTTATAAACAAGTACAAAAATTCATTAAACGTCCAGTATACAACAACAGTGCAAAGGACTGGATAAAATTTCAAAAGGAACGGAAATAATGTCACCAACTAAAGACCACTCAGATCAAAATGCTCGCCTTGATCGAATCGAAAACAAACTCGATTCATTATCAGAGGCTATTATATCCATAGCACGGGCAGAAGAAAAGATTACAATGTTAGCGAAGTACGGAGAAGCTCAAGCTGTGCAAATATTAAAGATCGTAGAGCGGTTAGAAGCTCTCGAAACAAAAGTAACTTCGAATGAAATCGTTGTTACAGTTATAAATAAATTATTCTGGATCCTTGTTACCGGCATCGTCGGTGGGGTTACCGGAATGTACTTAATGCAATAGGAGAACACAAATGAAACTACATGATCAAGCAACTCAGGACCTAGCGCAAGCGGTACAAGATGTCCTAGAAGGTAAAGCACCAGTAAAAGAAATGGAAATGAAATATCCACATGATATGTTTGATCCTAAGACTGGAAAGAAAGAAGTGGCTAAGGATGAAGCTGAGCATAAAGCTCTTGCTGCTAAAGGTTATACCCACGAAGCACCAAAAGAAAACGTTGCTGGTCCAGCTGACTTATCAGTAGATCAAAATGTTAAAAAGGTACAAGCTAAGCACGGTGCTGTTAAAAAGATTGATCTAACTGCAGAAGAAAATGAAGCACTTCATGACGAAGCATTAGCTATCCATGAAGCTAAATCTTTGAACCGACCACAAACTGATGCTGAAAAGAAAGCTGCAAAAGCTAAGTTTATGCGTTCTGCTGATAGAGCAAGTAAAGAGCGCGGGAAACAACTTCGAAAATCTTATGCTAATGAAGAAGATATGGACGAAGCTGAAATGTCTGCTAAGCAAGCTGCTTATAGAAAAGTCTTTGATGCTGCTATGAAGAAGTTTGGTGTTAAATCTCCTGCTGAATTAGAAGATGGTAAGAAGAAAGAATTCTTCGATTATATAGATGCTAACTACGAAGCTGATAACGAGGAAGATTAAAATGAAAAGCTTTTTTCAACTAAGAGAATCTTTAAGTTTACAAGAAGCTCCTGCTTCATATAGAACAATAGTGTTTGAATTTCCCATTGAACTATTTAATAAAGCAGGTCAAACCTTTAGAGCTACTGCCCCAGAAAAGTATAAAACGACTGTAGTGGCAGCTTCTAATGATAGGTTTTTTGCCATGGCAGGTGAACCTAAAGACTTAGAGAAAATGCTAAAGACTGATCCAATCTTAAAAGGTAAAGTAGACGTTGCATCGATTATGAAAGGTGCTGTTAAGTTTACTGGTAAAGAAAAGTTCGGTCGCCAGAAAGGTGCAAACTTTAAAAACTAAAACAGTGACTATATATACTATATGATGAAAGTATTTGACGAACTTACAATTAAGAATTTTGAATTCTTTGCAATGCAAAACTATAATAATACTGAGTGTTGTGATGTAGAAGAATTCAAAGAGGACTTAGCAAGATTTAAATATCTTAAACGACTGTTTAGGAGATATGAAGTCCACAATGATTTGCAAGAACGTTTAATACTTAACCATCTTATAGTCATATATAATATATTTGGAATAGAAGCTGCTAATCGTATGATATGGTTTAAGGTTGATGAAGAACATTATCATTATCTTAAACCATTTTTAGTCTTTCTAAACTATTTAGATATAAAAGAAAAAGTAGAAGTTCCATTAGATTTAAACATAATAAAAGTACTAAGGAAACTATAATGCAAAAACTAAATGAAGGTCTTGTATCACGTACGGCAGATCTATTTTATGCATTTAGATTTCTTAAATTGCTTACGACATCATGGAATAAGATGCCAGCGTTTGAATTAGGAATTATTGATGATAGTGGGAAGGTTATAAAGAAGCCAAAGACTAATGAAGAAAAGTCTGCTTATACTGTATTCCATAGGTTAGTATTTAATGTCAAACGTTTGGTGAGTAAATTACCGTTTGGTAAGACTAAACTTGCCTCTTATGCGACAGCATTGTTTCTCATTAAAGAGCATACTGGTATACCTGAGTCTAAGCTTAGATCTATTATGGAAGAAGTGATTGGTGAAAAGATTCCTGATCAATACTTTAATGAAAACAAATGGTTTGAATCTGATACTGGTTTAAACCAAGGGATATACACACTAATTGAAGATGCTGTATCGCCAATCACCGGTGATGTAATAGCACTTAAGAATACTAAAGTAGAAGTAAAAGAAAAGACCGAGGCTCACTCTAATATTCTTGGTAAGAACATTTATAAAGTAACACATATACAAACCAAACAAGAAATCTATATATCAAATGGAGATATAAAACGATGAATTTTCGGACTTTTGAAGAATGGCAAAAAGCTGCTCATGAACAAATGGGTACTGCTGCTGTCGCAATTATGCCTCAACCATTAGGCGATAAAGATAAAAAGAAAAAGCAATATGATGGTCGCACTAAAGAAGGCCGTAAGTTTGTAGAGCGCATGACTGCTAAGAAGGCTGCTAGAGAAGCAAAGAAAAATGTAGTTGCTGAAGAATCTGATATTCAAGAAGCGAGTAAAGATATCGGTACAAGCAGAGGTGGTATTACTGTTGTTGATATTGGCCGTGGTGAGATTCAACTTCAAGGTAAGTTTGGATTAATGGTTACTATAAAGAAAAGCGATATGACTGAAGTTATTAAATTTATGAAACTAGCAAATCTTAAGTAATGTTAAGTAAAGTACTGATTGGAATATTATTATCGTTTGGTATCATAGGCTATTTCTATTATAGCACTACACAGAACCAACTGATTGAACTACGTGATTTAAATAAAGCTTACGAGTTAAAGATTGAGACTCAAGATGATGCAATCAATACTATGCAACAATCTTATGAGTTACAAGGTGAAGCTCTAAACGAATTATCTTTAAAGAATCAAGAGATTCAATCAGAGATGAATCGTTACTTAGATATATTTAAGAGACATAACCTTGCAAAACTGGCCGCAGCAAAACCTGGCTTAATTGAGAAAAGAGTGAATGGAGCAACCAAAGATGTATTTGACTCGCTTGAAAATGACAGCAGTTTTGATGTCAGTCCTACTACTGAGTAGCTGCGCATTAATGACTAAACCTCCTCGTGAGGTAACAATAAAAACAGTACCAATAAAGATTAAAATTACTCAGCCTGTATTACCACGGAAGATTGATTTAAAAGAACCAAAATGGTACGTTGTATCAGAAAAGAATTTAGATGAATTCCTTGTGAGTATTGAAAAGGAATCTAGCACATTAGTATTCTTCGCTATGTCTCCAGGTGACTATGAACTCATGGCATATAATCTTCAAGAGATTAAACGTTATGTCAAAGAATTAAAACAAGTTGTAGTCTACTATAAGAAAGTAACTACTATAGAGGAAGAAGAAAATGGCAATCCCGACAACCCTTAGTGAAAAAGCATCAGTCGCAGCACGTCTAGCGTCATGGTCATACATGGATGATGCAGATGCACGTCTAGCATTAATTAAAAAAGAATTTCATAGTAGTGCTAAGTCTAGACTTATTTCTATTAATAGTGCTGAATGTTTAATCACTAAAGCAGATAGTCAATTATGGATTGCCTTTAGAGGTACTCAACCTAATCAATTAAACGATCTTAAAGCTGATCTAAATATGTTTAAAGAAAAATCTGAATCTGCTGGTATGGTTCATGGTGGCTTTAAAGATGAAGTTGATGAGCTATGGGAAGAAGTCGTTAAAGAATTACAGCGTAATGGTAAGCTTGTCAGTCCTCGTGATGTATATTTTTGTGGTCATTCTCTTGGTGGAGCTATGGCAACCATTGCAGCATCTCGTTATACATTAGCTAGAGGTTTGTTTACGTTTGGTTCTCCTCGTGTTGGTGGTAAACAGTTTGTTAATACATGTTGTGTTCCTCATTATCGCTTTGTAAATAACAATGATCTAGTCGCTAAAGTACCACCTTCTATCCTTGGTTTTAAACATGATGGTTGTGAGATGTACTTCAGCAGTAAAGAATCATTAGTGTTAGGTAATACATTTTGGCAAGACTTTGCTGATCTCTTTAAAGGTTTAATCTCATCTTGGGCTAAGTTAAAATTCTTTGATGGATTAACAGATCACGGTATGGATGGTTATATATATCTAGTGGATAAAAATAAAGAGGAAATTGATAAATGTCGTGGTTAACCATTCTTGCACTTAAGTCAATGCTATCGTCAGTAATCGGTAGCTCATTCTATAACTGGTTCCAAGGCACTAAGCTTGGAATCTGGTTTCAGCAGTATGTCAACAATACTATGCAGTATCTGGCTGACAAATACGATTTAGAACTTGCAAAGAAAGATTCTAAGTTTCGTAAACAATATCCCTTGATCCTCGCACGAATTGAAGAACTTGAAAAGAAAGTAAAATAACTGTTTACTTTCACCCCTTGGTATGATATAATATACCTTCTAATTTATTAACAGGATTAACTTATGTCTTTTAACGTTACTAAAAGAGATGGCTATACTCAGCCGTTTGACCTAGAAAAGGTACACCAAGTACTCGAATGGGCAACCGAAGGCATTACTGGTGTCTCTGTATCTGAGATAGAACTCAAAGCAAACATACAACTATATAACAATATTCCAGCATATGACATTCATGAGCTTCTTATTAAGAGTGCTGCTGAACATATCACCGAATCAACTCCAAACTATCAATACGTAGCAGCTCGATTAATTAACTATAAGATTCGTAAAGAAGTCTATGGTAAATACGAACCTTGCTCTTTATATAAACTTGTTAAAGATAACGTTAAACATGATGTATATGATGCCGGCATCTTAGATAAGTACACTGTTGAAGAATTCGATGATCTAAATCTCTATATTAAACATAACAGAGATAATGATTTTACGTATGCTGGCATGGAACAATTCCGTGGTAAATATCTAGTACAAAACAGACGTACTGGTGAATTATTTGAGTCACCACAAATGCTTTATATGATGGTGTCTATGACTTTATTTGGTGAGTATGATCAATCAACAAGAATAAAATACGTTAAGGATTATTATGATGCAATTTCTCAGTTCTATATTTCACTCCCTACACCTATCATGGCTGGAGTCCGAACTTCCACTAGGCAGTTTTCCAGTTGCGTTCTTATCGAATCCGGCGATAGTCTCGATTCTATCAACGCTACCGCTACGAGTATTGTAAAATATATCTCTAAGAAAGCTGGTATCGGTATCGGTGCTGGTTCTATTCGAGCTGCCGGAGCAAGTGTAGGTGATGGTTCTATTGTACATACAGGTCTCATTCCATTTTTAAAATATTTTCAGTCTGCTGTTAAGTCATGTAGCCAAGGCGGTGTCCGAGGTGGAGCCGCTACGGTATACTTACCATTATGGCATTATGAGTTTGAAGACTTAGTTGTATTAAAGAATAATAAAGGTACTGAAGAGAATCGCGTACGTCATATGGATTATACCTTCCAATTGAATAAACTTATGTATGAGCGTTTATTAACTGGTGGTAACATTACGTTCTTTGATCCACATGATGTTCCTGGTCTGTATGAATCATTCTTTTCAGATCAAGATAAGTTTAAAGCGATATATGAAGAGTATGAAAGAAAAACTTCTATTCGTAAAAAGACTATGCCTGCACTTGATGTATTCCAAAGTCTTTTAAGTGAACGTAAAGATACTGGTAGAGTATACGTAATGAATGTTGATCATGCAAACGAGCATGGCGCATTTCATCCAAAGGTTGCTCCTATTCGTATGAGTAATCTTTGTTGCGAAATCGATTTACCAACTAAACCATTACAATCAGCTGATGATCCTAATGGTGAAATTAGTCTATGTACTTTATCAGCAATCAACTGGGGTCTTATTAATGATCCATCTGAGTTTGAAAAGTATTGTACGTTATCAGTAAGAGCACTTGATGCGTTATTAGATTACCAAGATTATCCAATTGAAGCTGCATATCGATCAACAATGAATCGTAGACCACTAGGCGTTGGTATCATTAACCTTGCATACTTCCTTGCTAAGCGTGGATTAAAGTATGATGATGGTGCATTTGATACAGTTGATGAATATGCCGAAGCATGGTCGTATTATCTTATTAAAGCATCTGCTGACTTAGCTTCTGAGAAAGGTAAAATCAATAAAAATTATGAGACTAAATACGGCAGTGGAATCCTTCCAATTGATACATATAAGGAAGCAGTAGATAATTTAGTTAAGCCTAACGAAAGAATGCCATGGCAGAGTTTACGTAATCAATTAGAGTTTACAGGTATACGTAACTCAACACTTATGGCTCTTATGCCAGCTGAGACTTCAGCACAAATAAGTAATAGTACTAATGGTATTGAACCACCAAGAGCATTAGTATCATACAAGCAATCAAAGGATGGTGTTATGGCTCAGGTTGTTCCTGGCATTCATCACTTAAAGAACAAGTACGATTTGTTATGGGATCAAGAATCACCTGATGGTTATTTAAAGATCTGTGCAATTCTACAGAAGTATATCGATCAAGGGATTAGTGTGAATACCTCTTATAATCCTCAGTTCTTTGAAGATAATAAAGTACCTATGTCAGAAATGGTAACTGATCTTGTGACTGCTTACAAGTATGGACTAAAACAATTATATTATTTCAACACCCATGATGGTGCTGGAGATAATTCAGAAGAAGAAGATTGCGAGAGCTGTAAAATATGAAAAAAGGCACCAAGTCACATTTAGATAAAATGATGTTCTTAGACGAATCAGTAGATATCGCACGGTATGATACCGTAAAATATCCGAACATCGATAAGATTACTGATAAGCAATTGGGTTTCTTTTGGAGACCTGAAGAAGTAGATGTATCAAAGGATAAGAAAGACTTCGATTCATTGGATGAGCATGAACAACATATCTTTACAAGTAACTTAAAGAGACAAATTCTATTAGATTCAGTTCAAGGTAGAGAACCATTAGATGCATTCTTGCCTATATGTTCACTCCCTGAAGTAGAGAACTGGATTACTACATGGGCATTCTTTGAAACAATTCATAGTCGTTCATATACACATATCATTCGTAACATATATCCAGATCCTTCAATTGTATTTGATGAGATTATGGATAACTCTGAGATTATGGACTGTGCAAAAGATATAAGTAAATACTATGATGATCTAACTGAAGCAAATGTTCATAACGATCCTGAGTACAGGCATCCAGTAGATTTATATGAACATAAGAAAAAGATCTGGTTAGCTCTTATGTGTGCTAACGCTTTGGAAGGTATAAGGTTCTATGTATCGTTTGCATGCTCATGGGCATTTGCAGAATTAAAGAAGATGGAAGGTAACGCAAAGATTATCAAGTTTATCGCAAGAGATGAGAACGTTCATCTTGCTGGCAGTACAGTAATGATTAAGAGCCTATTAAAAGAAGACCCTGATTATACAAAGATTCAAGCTGAATTGGCTGATGAAGTAGAAAAGTTATTCGTAGGTGTAGTAGAACAAGAAAA